>Ga0079226_10000051_pt1 | contig 67006 bp, 43 predicted proteins | sample Poulit2014_FD_76345 | JGI IMG/M metagenome (GOLD analysis project Ga0079226, IMG submission 76345) | Agricultural soil microbial communities from Georgia to study Nitrogen management - Poultry litter 2014 | ecosystem: Environmental > Terrestrial > Soil > Agricultural land | place: USA: Georgia...
CTTTTTTTATATAAGCAGTTAGCTAATCTATTTCACCCCCAATTCAGACGAGAGAAATAAGATAATTATAATAAAACCTAAGAAACATAAAAACTATTATTTGTAGCAACAAAACATTTAAACCTGTACAAAAAAAGGCAGATAAAAAACACACAAAATAATGACCCCTCTCCCTAAAATTAAAAAACACCTCACCCAAATTAATCAATTTTTCAAGCACATTCTTATAAGAAATCTCAAATTAAGCATAAGACAAAATGAAGGACCACACCTAATATACAGGCATTTTTATATGCACTAAAACTTAGAAAATAGCTACTGATAAAATCAGCAGCAACATGAAATAAAACCAAAACCCCTTAAGAATATCTTAAAAAACCTAAGGAGAATTCACGCAAATTATTCATTTTATTTTTCATATATTCGCAACACCCAAACTGGCCAACATTTAGGAGACATTCACGCTAAAACACCAAACAATAATAAAGCTAAATATTTAGCAAAGAAAACATATAAACCTGAAAACCAACAACAAAATTAACAACAATTAAACAACAAGTTGACGACAATTTATTTTAGCAAACACATATAATTACAAAAAGACAATTAGACCTCACAAAAACAGGGTTTATTTTTAGCAAAATAGACATAACTAATTAATATTCTATCAATTATTACAGCTAAATTAACTTGAATATTCATTTAAATAATAGAAGCCTTTTTTATTGTAATTGATGTAATTATCACTATCTTTAAAGTAGAAAATTGAAGGTGAATAATCGGGATCACTCCCCCACCCCAATTGAAATTATTTTAAAAGAACACATGAAATCAAAAAAGGACAACCCGTATAAAGCCATACTCACTCAGTTGATTTTAGATACGTTAGAAAAGTCTGGAAAAACCGCACTAAATTACAAGCAAGTTGCAGCGGAACTCAATATAACAGACAACGATTCTAAATCTATCATTTCTGACATACTACAAGAGCAATGTAACCTGGGTAGAATTCATCAACCCAGGCGCGGAAAGTTTTTACTAAGAAACTTAGCAGCTTATGTAAAGGGAAAGGTAGACATGACTGCGGATGGATCCGCTTACATTGTACCATTTGAAGAGGAGGCTTTAGAAGGAGATATTTATATTGCACCTAGAAAACTTAGACAGGCTTTACATGGAGATGAAGTTCGAGTTCACATCTATGAAAGACGTAGAGGAAAGAAGCTAGAGGGTGAAGTTGTTGAGGTAATAAAGAGAGCTAAAACACAATTCACCGGAACCATGCAAATAAGTGGTAAACTAGCCTTCTTCTTAGCCGATGATCGAAAGATGATACACGATATCTTCATTCCTATTGACAGCTTAAAAGGCGCGAAAGACGGAGAGAAAGTTATTGTCTCACTCACTAATTGGCCAAAAAATTCTAAAAACCCGATTGGTAAAGTATCCGAGATCTTAGGTAAGAAAGGTGAGAATAACGCGGAGATGAACGCCATTTTGGCAGACTTTGGCTTCCCCCTTTCCTTTCCTAAGGAGGTTATACAGCAAGCAAAAAGCTTTACCAAGAAACTAGATCCAAAAGAAATAAAACGCAGGAAAGATTTTAGAAACACGTTGACTTTTACAATCGACCCTGCCGACGCAAAAGATTTTGACGATGCCATTTCATTTAAAATATTAAGCAATGGTAATTATGAGATAGGAGTGCATATAGCAGATGTTACGCATTACGTGAGACCTGAATCACCAATAGACTTAGAAGCCCTTGAAAGAGGCACCTCTGTTTATTTGGTAGATAGAGTCATCCCTATGCTACCGGAGGAACTCTCCAATGACCTGTGTTCATTGAACCCAAATGAAGACAAACTGAGCTTCTCAGCTGTATTTGAGATGAACCAAAATGCTACAGTTGTTAACCAATGGTTTGGAAAAACCGTTATCCGCTCTAAATACCGTCTGAGCTATGAAGAAGCTCAAGAGAGCATAGAAAATAAAACGGGACCACTTAGCAATGAAATTAATACTTTAAACAACATAGCATTAAAGCTGAGAAAAAAACGCTTTAAAAACGGAGCAATAAGCTTTGAGTCTGAAGAGGTACAATTCAAACTAGATGAAAAAGGCAAACCACTTGGAGTCTTCGCTCGAGAGCGTAAAGAGGCACATATGCTAATAGAGGACTTCATGCTACTGGCAAACCGTAGCGTAGCGGAGTTTATAGGTAAAAAAGGCCGTGGAAAAAATAAGCCTGGCTTTATCTACCGCTTCCACGACGAGCCGGAGGTTGATAACTTAAACAGCTTCGCACAATTTGCTGCACGATTCGGTCACAAGCTTAACTTAAAGAACGGTAAAGAAACAGCACGATCTATTAACACCATGATGGAAAGAATAGAAGGACAAAGGGAACAGAACCTGTTAAGCACATTGGCTATACGCTCTATGGCTAAAGCCATCTATACCACCAAGCAGCACTCCCACTACGGATTAGCATTTACTTACTATACCCACTTCACCTCTCCTATTCGACGTTATCCAGATTTATTAGTCCATAGGCTACTTGAACACTATTTAGAAGGCGGTAAAAATGTTAACGAAGAGTTTTACGAAAAGCTATGTGAACACGCCTCACAAATGGAGAAACGCGCAGCAGACGCAGAAAGAGCATCCATTAAATACAAACAGGCAGAGTTTCTACAAGACCAAATTGGAAAAACTTTTTCAGGGATTATCTCTGGGGTAACCGAATGGGGAATGTATGTAGAAATTCAAGAGAATAAGTGTGAGGGTATGGTCCGTCTTCGAGATATCACCGATGACTTTTACGTGCTCGATGAAAAGAACTACGCTATTATTGGTGAGCATAAAAAGAAAAGCTATCAGTTAGGAGACGAGGTACGCATAAAGGTGAAAAAGGTCGACTTAGATAAAAGACAAATAGACTTCACCTTAATCTCATAAGGCACATTTCTTTTATAACCCAATTGGCTTATACGACTCGCGACAGGTAATGAATGATAATTTTAAACGTAGTTTATTAGTATTCATTACCTTTTCTATTTCTAGAAAAGTACAAAAATGAGAATAAGAAATACAGTAGTAAAATTATTGGAATAGCTAATATTTGCAGTAATATTAGCAATACAAGAGAAAGCAATAGAAATCCGTACCTGTATTTATTCTCTGCCCACTCAAAGCTTTTAATTTTCATAGAAAACAGCTTTATTTCGGAGATCAGAAGCAAAGAAGAAACTACCGTAAAGGCAATTAGAAGCCAATCCCAAGACCAATGTGGCAAAACCTCTATTGCAAATGGTAGCGATAAAACCACAAAAGTATTCATCGGAGTGTTTAAACCAATAAAATTTTCGCTTTGTCGCTCATCCAAATTAAACTTAGCCAGCCTGAGTGCCGAAAACATGGTAATCAAGAAACCTAAATAAGGAACGTAAGGATTGTAAAAGTAATCGCCTAGTAGTGTGTAAATAATTGCTCCAGGCAAGAATCCAAAACTGACCATATCAGCTAAAGAGTCCAACTGCAAACCTAAAGGAGAATTGACCTTTAATAGGCGTGCCACCATCCCATCAAAAAAATCAAATATACCTGAAAATATAGCTGCATAAAGCGCAAAGGTAAATTCTCCTTTCAATGCGAATAGTGCTCCCACACATCCGCTAAACAAATTCAGTAAAGTTATGCTATTTGGTATGTGTTTTTTAATCATCCTTATTCAAACAAAAAGCCATCTCTAAATATTAAAATTCAAAGATGGCTAAAATATTTCACTAAAACGGGTATTTAACCGTTCATACTCATTAAAAACTCTTCATTAGAGCGTGTGTTTTTCAATTGAGCTAGCAAGAACTCCATGGCCTCATTCGAATTCATATCAGCCAGGTGATTTCTAAGCACCCACAATCTTTGTAGCTCATCTTTATCGACAAGTAAGTCGTCTCTACGTGTGCTAGATTGGGTTAAATCAATTGCAGGGAACACTCTACGGTTTGCAAGCTTCCTGTCTAGCTGAAGTTCCATATTACCTGTTCCTTTAAACTCTTCAAAGATAACTTCATCCATTTTTGAACCAGTATCAATTAAAGCTGTTGCTAAAATCGTTAAGGAACCACCGTGTTCTATATTTCTAGCTGCACCAAAGAAACGCTTCGGTCTGTGTAATGCATTAGCATCCACCCCTCCAGAAAGTATCTTTCCAGATGCTGGAGCAACCGTGTTATAGGCACGAGCTAACCTTGTAATAGAGTCTAGAAGAATAACAACGTCGTGACCACACTCTACCATTCGTTTAGCTTTCTCAAGAACAATATTAGCAATTTTCACATGTCGCTCAGCAGGCTCATCAAAAGTAGATGATACCACTTCTGCACGTACACTTCTAGCCATATCTGTTACCTCTTCTGGTCTTTCATCGATCAGAAGAATAATTAAATAAACCTCAGGGTGATTTTTAGCAATAGCGTTAGCCACTTCTTTTAGAAGATTGGTCTTACCTGTTTTTGGCTGTGCCACAATAAGACCTCTTTGCCCTTTACCTATCGGAGTAAATAAATCCATGATACGCATGGAATAATTAGTTGCTCCCATACTTAAATCCATTTTCTCATCTGGGAAAAGTGGGGTCAAATAATCAAATGGTACACGATCACGTATTTCCGCTGGAATCCTTCCGTTTATAGCTTCTATCCTAACTAAAGGAAAATACTTCTCACCTTCTTTTGGAGGCCTGATATTCCCTCTAACGGTATCTCCAGTTTTTAATCCAAATAATTTTATTTGAGATTGAGAGACATAGATATCATCCGGGGATGTCAAGTAATTATAATCTGCAGAGCGCAAAAAACCATAACCATCCGGCATAATCTCTAAGACTCCTTCGTTGGTTATAAAGTTTTCAAAATCGATAGATGGTGCGGACCCTACTTCAATACGACTTGATGAAGTACCAGGGGATGACTCTTGCGATCTACTAACAGTTCCTCTTGGGCTTTCACCTCTAGAGTCCTGCGGCTCTACGCTTCTCGGGCTCGATACTCGGCTCTGTATTTCGGATTTCGGCCTACGAAGTCTCTTACGCACTCCTCCTTTAGCAGAATCTTCTTCAGTCTCATCACTATCTGCTTTTGCAGATTCTGTAGATTCTTCAGTTTTTTCTTCATTCTTCGTAACCTTGGAAGTATCCTGATCGGGTTCAGCAGCTGCTTTTTTATCGTCTGACTTTTGAGCAACTTCTGTAATTTTATCAATCAGTTCCTGCTTCCGCAGTTTTTCCACTTCCTCAATCCCCAAAACCTTGGCTATCTCACGTAATTCAGCCACCAGCTTGGTCCTCAATTGACTAATATTCATTAACCTTTAAATAAATAATGTATTGGATTTTTATTCTGAACCTTACTCCTAAACTAAAAGCTGTAAAAAATTATGCTATTTTCCATCTCTAAAGAACGTATCAATTTCAATAAATTTTAGAGATTTCGACCTTTAAACAAAGGTTGTTTCAGAGAACTGCACAAAGAAAATTAAATGAATTCTAATTTCAAAGAAAAACACTAAATATATTCTTACCAGTTCTTTTCTTTTTAATGACCATAGGTCTATTTTCTTAAAGTTTCGGTTCGAATTTCATGCCAAACATAATAAAACTATTGGACAATCAAAAAAAATATTTGTTTACCTATTTTTTTCTATTCTTTTCGTATGTTAGCTAAATCAATTTACTAATATTATCATGAGCAGTCAAGACAACCAAAAAACAACCAATTACCCTGCCTTATATACTCTAATTGTAGTGTTTTTCTTTTGGGGTTTCATCGCAGCGGGAAATAGCATTTTTATACCGTTCTGTGAAAATTACTTTAATCTAGATCAATTTCAATCACAATTGATTGACTTTGCTTTCTATACCGCCTACTATATTGGCGCTTTACTTCTTTTTATCTTCAGCACCTTTACGGGAAAAGACTTAGTTGGAAAATGGGGGTTCAAACGCAGTATTGTATATGGCTTACTTTTCTCGGCATTAGGGGCTATAGCTATGATCGTGGCGGTAGAGGTCAACCTATATACAGCTATGTTAATCGGCTTATTTATAGTTGCCTTAGGTTTTTCTTTACAACAAACCGCAGCCAATCCTTTTGCGGTACTGCTAGGAGATCCAAAAACTGGATCCTCTAGAGTCAACCTTGGTGGAGGAGTAAACTCCTTTGGAACTATGATTGGGCCGCTAGTAATTAGCTTTGCTTTATTTGGAACATTTGAAACGATAAACGATGCAGATATCGCCCAACTCCCCTTAAGCAAGGTAGTATACCTATATATTGGAGTAGGCTTATTATTTATTTTAGCTGCAGCATTATTTAATTTCTCTAAAAAAGTACCTGCAGGATTTTCCTCCGAGCCCATTGAAAAAGCTGGCAAAGCACAAGTCACCTTGGTCATCATGACTATTCTGCTATTTATAGCTTTTATCCCTGTTTTCACGAGTTACAAAAGCGAAACTTCCCTAACCATCGAAAGGCTCAGTGAATCATTAAAGGACAACAGCCTTGCTCAAGATGTCAAAGCAGGTATTGAAACACAAATACAGACCCTAAAACCTGCATTAGAAATCAAAAGGATGTCTTGGTTACTTGGAGCATTCATCGTCATTGTTGGAGGGCTACTGATTGCCTATTGGAGAGCACAGAAAAACGAAAAAGGATGGGGTGCTATGAAGTACCCACAATTAGTCTTAGGTATGTTGGGGCTCTTCTTATATGTAGGTGTAGAGGTCTCCATAGTCAGTAATTTGGGAGAACTTCTCACATTGGACGATTTTGGTGGCTTACAATCTTCGCAAATCCCCCCTTTTATATCTATGTATTGGGGTAGTATGATGATAGGTAGATGGGCAGGCGCTATAAGTGCATTTAAAATGAGTCCTTCTAGAAAGCAAACGATGTTGATTGTGGTACCTTTAGTCGCCTACAGCATCATTATCGGAGTGAATACTTTAGTTGGGTTTGATATGAGTAACCTGTATTATTACTTGATCTGTGTAATCATTCAAATCGTAGTTTTTTATCTAAGTAAGGATAAGCCAGCAAGAACCTTAATATTATTTGGATCTTTTGGATTGTTAGCTATGATTATAGGTCTATTATCAACTGGCTATTTAGCCATTTATGCATTTTTATGTGGTGGGCTAGCCTGCTCGATTATGTGGAGTTCGATTTTCTCTTTATCTATAATGGGGCTAGGCAAATACACGGCACAAGGATCAGCATTTTTAATCATGATGATTTTAGGTGGCGGAATTATCCCTCCTATACAAGGCAAGCTTGCAGATATAATAGGCATTCACAACTCGTATATAATTCCAGTAATTGGATTTTGCTATATCATTTTCTTTGCCATAGCGGTTCGGGGATTTTTGAAAAAACAAGGGATTAATATTGATCAAACATAAGGAATATTACACGCACATATTGTACTTTATACACTAAGTAAACAAAAATTATTTCATGGCCTAAAAACTGCTTTTAAACACACACAAGACGGATTACATGTCAGATTACGATATTTAATTTGGTCTAATTACAGAAATAAACAGTTGAAAAATTCGTATTTCTATAATTTAAAATGTATTTTCGGTCAGAACTATTGATTTATCAAGTAAAAATTAATTATAAAACAGCATATAATGATCATTATAGCCGACGGTGGATCCACAAAAACAAATTGGTGCTTATTAGACCAATCCAATAAAAAGATTTATTTCAATACAGAAGGATATAACCCATATTTTGTAGACAGTGAGTACATAGAAAGCTCCCTTAGAAAGGGGCTTCCTCAAGACCTTCCATACGATGAAGTCATCGAGGTTAATTATTATGGAGCAGGTGTACACAATAAGGAGAAAGCCCAAATTGTAGCAAAAGCTATCGAGGCAGTATTTCCAAAAGCCAATGTAGAAGTTGGTCATGATTTACTCGCTGCAGCGAGAGCTTTACTTGGAAGGAACTCAGGCTTTGCTGCTATATTAGGAACAGGTACCAATTCATGTATTTATGACGGTCATGAGATCACCTACCACATAGATTCTGCTGCATATATACTGGGAGACGAAGGTAGTGGTGCTTACATAGGTAAAAAGCTACTTACCGACTTCATTCGTGGACTCATGCCGAAAGATGTTTCAGAAGCATTTTTTGAAACCTACAAAATGACTCCTGATGAAATCATGGATGCTGTTTACTCGAAGCCTTTAGCCAATAGATTTTGTGCAAGCTTCAGTAAATTCGTTTACGATAATAACGTAAACATTGGATATACAAGACAAATTGTAGAGGATGCATTTGAGGACTTCTTTGCAAAACTAGTTAGTCAATATCCAAATTACAAAGACTATACATTCAATTGTATTGGTTCGGTTGGATACAACTTCCGTAATGTTTTAGAAGCTAAAGCTAGCGATTATGGAATGAAGGTTGGTAAAATAATAAGGTCCCCAATAGACGACTTGGTTAAATTCCATATAGAAAGATTAGAAGAGAAAAAATCGAACTAGATTCGTACAGTACATATCACAATATTTAACAGTCTTTCAGTTTTGATAGGCTGTTTTTTATATATTTAAATATGCATGATATTCCATTAGAATTAATAGACTTACAAGGTGATGGCTACCACATTATAGTCGAAGTAGAGCTATTTGGTCAAAATTTTCAAATGGTAGTGGACACCGGCGCATCAAAAACTGTTTTAGATAAAAACACACTATTGAGTTCCGGAATCGACGAAGATAAAATTTTATCCTCGGACCTATTAAGCACCGGCCTAGGAACTAACAACATGGAGAGTTACACCCTTTGTCTAGATACCTTAAAAATCGGCGAATGGGTTAAAACAAATTACACAGTTGCCGTATTGGACCTTTCTACCATTAACTATGCATACGAACAAATAGGGCTGAATCCAGTAATTGGCGTATTAGGAAGCGACCTTCTAAAGGACCATCAGGCAGTAATCGACTACAGCAGTATGCGTCTATCCTTACAATTCGCATCCGTTTAAAGCCCCAATGAGCTAGATCAACAAATTTTTAAACGGAGATTTTTCAAAGTTGTATATTTGCAGGCTATGAATTGGTTTATTTTAATACTTGCCGGCTGTTTTGAAGTAGGCTTTACTTCTTGTTTAGTGAAAGCAGAGCAGACATCGGGTCTAACCATGTGGTTATGGTATGGTGGGTTTGCCGCTTCGCTAACTTTTAGCATGCTCTTTTTAATTATTGCTTCAAAGACTATACCTATGGGAACTGCATATGCTGTTTTTGCTGGAGTTGGTGCCGTGGGAACTGTGCTTATGGGCATCTTCATATTTAAAGATCCTGTAAGCTTTTGGAGACTCTTTTTTATAGGAACGTTGATAGCTTCTATCGTTGGACTAAAACTTTTAGATAAATAATATACCATGACGGCTGACTTATTTCATATCTCCTCTCCTACTATCTTCAACAAGATTTGCTTAGAAACTTTCAAATTTCAATACGAGCATTTAGCAGTCTACAGGAAGTACTGTGATTTAATTCAGAGATCACCAGCTCATGTCAACTCGTATCTGGAGATTCCGTTTTTACCTATAGAGTTTTTCAAAACCCAAGAGCTCATAGCCCAAGGGAAAACCCAAGAGATAGTTTTCAGTAGCTCGGGCACTACGGGGAATACCACTAGTAAACACCTGGTAGCCAGTAGAAAACTTTATGAGGAAAGCTTCTTCAGAGCCTTCAAGCAGTTTTATGGTGCAGTTAAAGGCAGGGTAATCCTCGCACTACTACCCTCTTATTTGGAGCGAGAGGGCTCCTCACTCATCTATATGGTAGATGCCTTAATCAAAAAGTCTAAAAGAAAAGAAAGCGGCTTTTTCTTGCACAATCATCAAGAGTTGCGTGACACCTTAACCAGCTTAAAACAAGCTGGAGAAAAACCCATATTATTTGGTGTAACCTTTGGATTGCTGGATTTTATAGAAGAGCACCCTTTTGCATACCCCAATCTTACCGTTATAGAAACCGGAGGCATGAAAGGCAGGAGAAAAGAGATGATCCGGGAAGAAGTGCATGATATTTTATCCGAAGGGTTTCAGGTCCATAAAATCCACAGCGAATACGGGATGACAGAGCTACTTTCTCAAGCCTACTCCAAGGGAGATGGCATTTTCCATGCTCCTGAGTGGATGAAAATCTTAATACGAGACGCGAATGACCCATTTACCTTATTAGAAAGCGGCAAAAGCGGAGCTATTAATGTTATTGATTTAGCGAATATATATTCATGCTCCTTTATCGCCACTCAGGATTTGGGAATACAGTACCAAGATGCAAGCTTTAAAGTGCTAGGCCGTTTTGACAATTCTGATATCAGGGGATGTAATTTATTAGTTCAATAATCAGGTAGGCTTGTCATAAGATGAAAACTACCTATTTTATTACTTCCAATTAGATACTTTAAAAGCTCAGACTCACTAACTCCAATATCATACCCTATAGCTAGCTTTAGGCCTCAAGCATAATAAGAGATACATTTTTAAGAAATTTATCACGCTAAAATATTAAAATAATTGCTTATGTTGGGACGGTTATATTTTAGTAAACAATGAAAAATAAACTTATAGAGCGCGCCCAAGAAAGTTGTGAGTTATGCTTAGCAAAAGATAATTTAACAACCTATACTGTCCTCCCAAAAGACGACAAAGATTTAAACCATCAATTACTTTTATGCCAAAAATGCATCGATCAGGTAGATAGAAAAGAGCCGATTGAATCCAGTAGATTCGAAAGAATACCAGAAATCATGTGGTCAGAAGTTCCTGCTTTACAGGTGGTATGCTGGAGATTATTAAATCGCTTGAAAGAACAAACCTGGGCACAAGATGCCTTAGATATACTCTATTTAGAACCAGAAATGTTGGAATGGGCGGAATACACGAAAGATCATATCGAAACCCAGGATATTTTCCATAGAGATTCCATGGGGAATATTCTTCAAGAGGGCGATCAGGTAGTATTAACGAAAACTCTTGACGTTAAAGGCACTTCATTTAGGGCTCCTCTTGGCACTGTTGTCCGCAACATACGCTTAGTACCCAATAATCCCGATCAGATAGAAGGAAGGATCAATAATCAAGCAATTGTTATCTTAACGCAATTCGTCAGGAAAAACTAATATTTTTTTGGGTAATCACGGATATATTCAAAGTGATAATCCGGATGTTGCTGTAAACTATCTATTAGGCCGGCTAAAAGTTGCTGGCCTTTTTCATTTCTAAACATATCGTCATGCATTAATAACACCACATTGTTAGCCACCAACGATTGTTGCTTCTCAAGGAGATTTTTAATTTCTTTATAAACCTGAGCTAAAGGTCTATCTGGAACACCCGTCACACCATTAATACGCCACTCCACATCCCAGCCATAAATATTATAGCCGTTTTCATGTAAAACCTCTGCTGCCCTACGCGACCCTTTAATATCAACATAGCTTAGGCTATCCAACATCCATATATTCCTACCAGGCATGCGAGCTATTTTATGGGGTAACTCAAAATAGTTTTGATTGGTATCGAAATCTTTTAAAACATTATCTGGATTGCTATAAAACTTCTCGTAATGATGGTTAGCGTGGCTATAGCTGTGATTATAACACTCAATGAGCGGATTGGAAGCGTATTTCTCATAATCTTTATACAGCCTTTTACTCATGTTGGCGTGCTTGCCCACTAGAAAAACCGAACTTTTAATATTTTTCGCGCTTATTATTGAATCTATAGAACTGCTTCCGAGCAAAGGACCATCGTCAAAAGTTATATATATGTGCTTTGGTTTATCAACAAGCTCGACACGGTAGGCTTTTTTTCTGGAGGTTTTCTCCACTAATGGCTTTTCCGGTTCTTTTTGAAAAACTGTATCGACTAGGCGTTCACCACTCACAGTGTCTTTTTTAGCCTCTGTTGTATCCATTAAAATAGCATCTTCCAAGTAGTCTAATGAGTCGGGATTAACAAAGTCTTTTGTCAGTTGTTGCGCTATACTATCCTCTTTAGACGTATTGTTCGCAGAGGATTGAAAGTATTGATTAATGTAGTTGCAAGATGACAATATAAAAGTTATTGCTCCAACAACTCCTAATCTTTTAATAGCTAAAATTGATTTACACATATATAAACAGGATAGTTTCCTAGTATCTGCTACAAAAGTATTTAATTTTACTTAAACCAATAAGTAGATAGATGTTTTTTCTTTAAAATACTTCAACAGACAGCTACATCCCATAAAATTGTAACTTTTCACTAGTTATTTACCACCTACGAAACTTATCCGTTATGTTTGCAAACATGAGGCAGGTTTTAAATATTTTGACGGTTTTATTAATCTTATCACCGTTTGGTATACAAGCACAGGAAAAAGACTTACAGAATATTGATTCAGTATATGTAAATTTATATTTTAACCCACAACCTTTATTGAACTCTCCCTCTTCAGGGAAGTCAATTTCTCAGAGCAACTTAGCTAGTCAGCAGCCTGGACAATTAAGTGCGGTAGTTAATACTGTCCCGGGAGTTCGCATGGAAGAACGTTCTCCGGGCAGCTATAGGTTCACCTTAAGAGGGAGCACCATACGATCCCCTTTTGGCGTAAGAAACTTAAAAGTCTACTGGGGTGATATACCATTAACCGATGCAGGAGGAAACACCTACTTGAACCTCATTGACCCTTCCTTCCTTGAAAGCATAGAAATATTAAAAGGCCCCGATGCTTCAGTTTATGGACCCAACTCTGCTGGCGTCATCCGGCTTGTTCCTAGGGAATCGAGTTTTAAACAAGAGGGCAATCATGTAGACTTACAGCTCAGTGGCGGATCTTTCGGTCGCTTCGACCAGCAGGCCCATCTCTCCTACTCGCCATCAGACAAGTACCATTTCTCAATGGGTCAAGTGTTCAATAGAGCAGATAATTACAGAGATCAATCAGCTCTTAACAAAAAGTCGTTTTACACCTTTCACCAATGGAATCCTTCCTTAAATCATTCTTTTAAAATGCATTTACTTCTTTCAGACATGCATTACGAAACTCCTGGAGGCCTCACGCTCGATCAGATGAAAGAAAACCCTAAGAGCTCTAGACCCGCAGCGGGGAACAACCCTAGCGCAAAAGAGCAGCATGCAGGAACCTACAACAAGACAATTTTAGGCGGGATAACTCACCAGATGACCGTGCTTCCTAACCTGTCGTTGAGCAGTTCCATCTTTGGTTCATACACCGATTTTAGGAATCCTTTTATCACCAACTACGAGTATCGCTTTGAAAACAACTTGGGCATTAGAGCTTATTTAAATTATCAAAAAAGCCTTTCCCACGAGTACAGCCTAGATGCGCAAGCTGGTATCGAAGGGCAATGGGCCAATCATCAAATACGAAACCAGGACAATGAAAATGGAAAGCCTACTGGTTTACAGAGTGAAGACAAGCTTGGGAATCACATTTTTAATACTTTCCTAAAAATGACTTTAAATAAGCACGAGCGGTGGAGTTTAGAGGCTTCTTTAGGGCACAACAACCACGGGCTATATTTCTCTCAGCAATACCCAGAGGAAATCGAAAAAACAAACATAACACTTAAAGACAACTGGATGCCTAGGCTGGCCTACTCCTATAGGGTACACCCACAACATGCCCTTAGGTTTAGCATTTCCAAAGGCTTTTCATTACCAACATTAGCAGAAGTTAGGAGCTCGGATCAAAAGATCAATACAGACTTGAAAGCAGAGCAAGGAATAAATTATGAGGTAGGTTGGAGATGGCATAGCGATAACCAAAGAGTGCGCACCGATCTATCGGCATATTACTATCTTCTTAAGGACGGTATAGTTCGCTCTATTGATGATAACGGAAATGACTACTACCAGAATGCAGGCGAAATAGAGCAGAAGGCCATTGAACTGAATACTTTGCTTCAACTGATCAAGCCCAAAGACACAGGATTCTTACAGAGTATCAACTGGGACATAGGGCTTACAATTCAAGACTTTAAATTCAAGTCTTATCAAATCGCGGGGGAGAACTTCGATAATAACCGGGTTACCTCAACACCTGGTACCACCATCAGCAATACTTTAAGTATCCGTAGCAACAATGAATGGCAACTCAACATATTGCATTATTACAGCTCAGATATACCTCTCGATGATGCAAACACCGTATTTGCCGAAAGTTATAATCTTCTGCAGGCAAAATTACTTAGACAGCTACCTCTAGCAAAGGGCAAGCAACTAACCGTATTTGCAGGAGCAGATAATTTGTTAAATCAAAAATACAGCATGGGAAATGATATTAATGCATTTGGGGGCCGGTTTTTCAACCCCGCCCCTAGCCGAAATTTCTATGCTGGATTATCTTTACTAATAAAATAGCTTTCATGCAGTTATATAGGCTTTAGATTTCGATATCCAACTGCCTATTGAGCTCTTCCTTACCTCCGGTTATAAGCTCAACGAAGCGCTGTTTTCTATGGTTTATGGAGGATACAGGTATACGCTTCCAAGTCAGATGCATATTGGCCCTTGTTCCCCCTGATAAAAAGGGTTCGACACTTTTTAAATACAGCACGTCACTCTCCAGCTCAAAATGGTATTCTAATGCACTTTCAATTAAGTTTGGAATAGATGATATTTCTGGCTCCAAAGTTAAAACAGGAAGCTTAGGGTGAATTCTAAAGTTTCCAGAAACAGCAAGAAACGTTCTTGCGGAGGCCGCCAGCTCCACCTCTGGCACCTGTTGCATATCCATGACGCTCCAGTGCTCTCTTTCTGGAGTAGTAATCTGTAGAGCCAACATACTAGGTTCTAAAAATGACAACAATCCTTTTGGATTCTTACCCATTGGAAATTTTGAATTGGATCCACCAACCGGCAATTCTATATAGGAGATGAGTGACCAAGCACCCCAAAGTTCTTTCTTAAGATTTTCCATGTCTTTTTGAAGTATACAAGTTTAGAGCCAGAAAGGTTCTATTCACCTGTTAAAAATTCGTTAACAAACACATCTAACTTGATGTCAACCCATTAAACCGAACTGTTTTTTATGTTTTTAGTAAATATTATTTTGTATTTTTACATAAATTCAAACTATTTATGAAGATACTCCATACGGCAGACTGGCATTTAGGTAAAAAGCTAGACTTCTATTCTCGACACAAAGAGCAGGTTGAGGTAATGCAAGAAATAGAAAGCATTGCGGACGAACAGCAAGTAGATGCAATTATTATTGCAGGTGATCTTTTTGATAATTTCAATCCTCCGATTGAAGCGGTAGATTTGTTTTATCAAACCTTAAAAAACCTTTCTAATAACGGTAAACGTCCAGTTATTGCAATAGCAGGAAATCACGACGCTCCGCAACGCATAGATGCGCCTGATCCATTAGCTAGAGCATCTGGCATTATCCTTATTGGCCATCCCAAAGCATTAGTAAAACCGTTTACCTCTCCAAATAGTTTTGAAGTGGTAAAAAGTGATTATGGTTTTTTGGGGCTCAAGCTAGCACAGTTTGATTACCCGCTAAGAGTAATCCATACACCTTATGCTAATGAAGCGAGGATGAAGCAGTACTTGGATGAAGAGGATCAAAAGAACACGTTAAATGAAGCTTTAAGAAGCCACTGGCAATTCCTAGCTGACAATTACTGCGATAGTAATGGCGTCAATATATTAATGACTCACCTGTATATGATGCAAAAAGGCAAGCCTACGCCAGAAGAACCCGAGGGAGAACGCCCGCTGCGCATTGGAAATGCAGAGTTAATAGATTCTAACCACATACCTAATATCATACAGTATACTGCTTTAGGGCACTTGCACCAGTGCTTCAATATCGGTTCGGAGGAAAGCCCTGCTTATTATGCTGGAAGTCCTTTGTCTTACAGTTTCTCTGAAGCTGGGCAAAAAAAGCATGTATTAATTGTTGACCTCGAACCTGAGAAGTCTCCAGTTGTAGAAAAAATTGAGCTTAAGAAAGGTAGAAAGTTAGAGAGGAAAGCATTCAACAGTATCCTAGATGCGGAGAGCTACCTTTTAGCTAACCCCGGATCACTGTTTGAACTTTCAATCCGCTCTGATATTTATTTAACGGCAGAGGAAATCAGTAAATTACGGCGCGCAAGCGATGGAATAATTCATCTTATTCCAATAGTAAACTCTCCAGAGGAAGGCCCTACCGCTTCTAGGCGGATCAATTTATCTGAGGATATGGAAACCTTATTTGTGAACTACTTCACTTCCCAACACGGACAGAAACCATCCAAAGAGATTCTAGAAATTTTTAATGAGCTTACAACAAAATGATTCCAATAAAACTAACCATTGAAGGAGTCTACTCCTACCAGAAAAAACAAACGATAAATTTCCAAGAACTCTCCCAAGCGGGGCTATTTGGAATATTCGGATCTGTAGGATCCGGTAAGTCCTCCATATTAGAGGCTATCACCTTCGCTTTATACGGAGATACGGAACGATTGAGCAGAAACGACAGCCGGAATTACAACATGATGAACCTGCAGTCCGACAGCTCTTTATTTGATTTTGAATTCCTAAATCACAACAACGAGCGCTATCGTATTATTCGCGAATACAAAAGAAACGGGAGAAGGTTTGAAGATGTCGCAGTAAAAAAGGCACAAACATACGCTTGGGACGGTTCAGAATGGATTCCGTTGGATGGCGTCAAAACAGAGGATATCATCGGATTAAATTATAAAAACTTTAAGCGTACAATCATTATTCCTCAAGGAAAGTTTCGAGACTTCATCGAGCTCTCTCCAACTGATAGAACGAATATGCTTAAAGAGATATTTGATCTTTACCGTTTTGATCTAGGACCTAAGGCGAGAGGACTCGCAGCAGAGACTAAAACTATTTTAGATAACTTAACGGGTGAGTTAAAAGCATTTGAGGAGATCAATGAGCAGGAACTCAAAGGTGTGGAGAAGACCCTCAAAGAGGTCAATCTACAACTCCAAGAGGACAGTAAAATACACGAAAAAATAAATACCGAATTGCTCCTTTTATCCAGAATAAAAGAGGATATGGACTCGCTTAAGGCAAAAACAGGTGTTTTGGCTTATTTGACCTCCCAAAAGCCGCAAATGGAAGAAAGGGCTAAAGGTCTGGAAATATATAAGAAAGCACTGTACCAAGTACAACCTTTTATCAGGGCATACAATGAAAAAAATGCAGAGCTCAATAGCACTTTAAAAGAAAAACAGCAGGTTGATAGCCGCCTGGTCACACTTGAAGAACAACAAGACAAAATAGAGCAGCAAAACACTTTCTATCAAAAGGAAATACAACGCCTACCTGAAATAGATAGAAAAGCTGAACTATTAAAAGAATTAAAGGGAAAGCTATTAAGAGATAAGGAGCTGGATAAAGAAAAAGACCGCCACATTAAGGGCCGCGTAGTTATTAAAGAAACTGAAGAGAATATCAACAAAAGAATCGGCCATATAGCGACTTTAGAGTCCGAAATTGAAGCATTAAGAAACTCTCAAATAAGCACCAAAGATCTACTGGATCTCGGCACCTGGTACAACAAGCAGGAAGAGTTACTTAAGGAGCTAAGTAAATGGTCATCAGACTTGCAGCAAAAAACAACTGAAGGAAGTGCTATTACGAATTGGTTTAGCGCTCAGGCATTAGATCCCACTAGTAGCGCAGAGGTCTTAAAAACACAACTGGACAGCAAAAAAGAGCAGATAGCCAATCTTGAGGCAAGCTTAAATAAATTATCGCTGAAGGAAGAGCTATCGAGGTTTGCCACCACACTACAACATGGAGAGAGCTGCCCACTTTGCGGTTCCAAAGAGCATCCCGACCCGATGCAGGAACATTCTAGTGCCGAAGAAATAAGCATTATAGATAAGCAGATCAGATCACTCAAAAGTGCCTATGAACACATCCTTAAAACCCAAGGGGAAGCAGAGAGCAAGCTCAAGCAATTGGAGCAAATTGAAACTCAAAAATCTCAAATCACTCAGGAGGTTTCTAGAGTCAATCAAAAGATAACAGATCACCGTTCCAGATTCCTTTGGAGTGACTTCCAAATGGACAATAAAACGCTCTTTGAAGAACAGCATACGAGGGCTATTAAAACAGAACAGGAAAAAGTAAAAAAAGAGAAAGAAAAGAAAGAACAACAGGACACCTTAGAATTAGAGCGCAAAAATTTGCGCAAATACGAAGAAGGGCTTCAAGAGATTGTCAATCGTATTAACCAGCTTAAAACAGCAAACAGTCTCTTTATAGAGCGTCTTGAAAATCAAAATTACAAGCTAGAAGATCTACCAGTTACACCAAACGAGGTAGACAACTTGGTAAATGCACTAATAGAAAGTCGCAATAAAATCACTAAAGAGCATGAAAGCTTTCAAGAACTCTATAAAAACTGGCATAATGAATACACCAGGTTAGGAGAAAAAGCTCGCATCTTTGAATCCCAAATCGACAAGCTCCAGACCAGTGTAGAGACAAGCCTAAAGGAATTAAACGTAAAAATTCAAGAGCATGGGTTTCACACTATTGATGAGGTCAGTGATATTTTAAAAAATAAGCTCAATATACAAGATACTGAAGAGGAAATTCAAACATTCCAAGTCCTCTACCAAACCAGATTTCAACAGGTACAAACTTTAAAAGAAAAGCTTAAAAATCAATCTTTTGATCAAGAACAATTCGATTTACTAAAAAAGCAAGAGGCTACTGTTGCTCAGCAGTTAGACCAGTTAAAAGATACCTTAGGAGGTCTCAGTAATCAGCATGCGTCTCTTGTCAAGAAGCTTGAAGAAAAGAAAAAGTTAGAGAAAGAGTTTAAAAAAACAAACAATAGACACGAAGAAATTAAAGTACTTGTACAGCTATTTAACAGGAGCGGATTTGTCAATTATGTATCGGGAGTATGGTTAGAAAACATTGTTTCTTTAGCCAATGAGCGCTTCCATAGAATGACAAAAAACCAGCTTAGCCTGGTGCTCAGTGAGGAAAACAATTTAGAGGTTATAGACTACTTGAACGAAGGGAAAAAGAGAAGTGTAAAGACTTTATCCGGTGGACAGAGCTTTCAAGTTTCTTTAGCTCTGGCATTGGCACTTGCTGAAAGTGTACAGAGTTTATCTAAAGCGGATAAATCGTTTTTCTTCATCGATGAAGGATTCGGAACATTAGACTCTGACTCTGTGGATGTAGTTTTTGAGACACTCAACCAATTAAACAAAGAAAACCGCATCGTAGGTATTATCTCTCATGTTGAAGCATTACAAGAACGCCTTGCTGCTTCATTACATATACATAAAGATCCAAAAGAAGGGAGTTTGATTCAGTTTAATAGACCGTAATCAATTTAAAAAGCTCCCTTGACTATTGGCCTAGGGAGCTTTTAAAAAACAAAACACTACTTATCAATAAAAGCAAAAATCTGATGCTGATGTAAGTCTTAACTGAAGTAAATATAGATGGCAACTATTATCAGTATAACTAAAGAAGAAATAATGACATCCCATTTGTTCCAGCTTCTTCTAGTTGCTGCTTTATCTTCAGCACTCACAGTACCAAAGGTTAACCCTTTGATCTGCTCGTATGAAGGCTGCTCGCTCATGTAACTGACAACGAACATTACAATCAAACTAATAATAAAAATTACCATACTGTAATATTGGAAGAACATGTTGTTAATGATCCACAAAAACGATCCTTCCGTATAACTGAAATCATCGATTAACTTGATGGGAGTATCCACCACTAATCTAAATATTCCGAGTAAAAACCCAACGTATAATGCCGCAAGACATCCTTTAGCATTTAAGCGCTTATGGAAGATTCCCGCAAAAAACACTACAGCAATAGGTGGAGCTAGGTACGCTTGAATCCCTTGTAGGTAATCATAAAGACCTTTCCCTCCGCGAATAACTGGGATCCACAATAGGCCAATCACTATCATTACTACTGTTGCCATTCTTCCCATAAAAACAAGTTCCTTTTGGCTTACATTAGGCTTAAGCTTTGAATAAAAGTCTATGGTAAATAATGTGGAAGAAGCATTAAAAGCACCTGCTAATGAACTCATCAGTGCAGCAAACAATCCAGCTACTACCAACCCACGGACGCCTACCGGTAAAACATGCATAACCATCAGTGGGAAAGCTTGCTGCGCTTGATCACGGATAATTTCTCCATTGGCATCTAAGAGCTCTTGCCCTAATATTGGCATTTTTCCACTAATTGCTAATGCATAGCTTATAATTCCAGGAATAATAAATATAAATACTGGGAATAATTTAAAGAATGCTGCAGCAATCGCACCTCTACGAGCCTGAGTTTCATTCGCAGCCCCTAAGACACGCTGAACAATATATTGATCCGTTGTCCAATACCATAAACCGATAATTGGAGCACAGAACAACATACCAATCCATGGGTAGTTGTCGTTAAAATACCACGCCATTTTTGCCGTTTCTTTAACTGGCTTCCAAGTATTCTCCACGCCTTCAGGAACAATAGGTTTCCATAGGTTGAACATTTCATCCCCTACTGTAGCTTTTAGCTCTCCCCATCCACCGATAGCTTGAAGTCCTAAAATCGTCACTAAAGAAGCACCGATTATGAGTATTACCGTTTGGAAAGCTTCCGTATATGCTACAGCTTTCATACCGCCTAAAGCGGTATAAATTCCTGTCAGAACAATAATCAAAATCGATCCAATCCAGAAACTATCAAGTCCCATAAAGCTCATCTCAGGTATCAAAGCATTAAATACCATACCTCCAGCGTAAACACCGACTGCTAACTTGGTTAGGATATAGGCTATTAAGGAGATGGCCGATAACACCGTCCTAGCTCTGCCTGAAAATCTTCTTTCTAGAAACTCCGGCATGGTAAAGACCTTGGAGCGTAGGTAGAAAGGCATAAGAACCCAAGCAAGAATTATAAGACACCAAGCTTGCAACTCGTAGTGTGCCATTGCCACACCATCGGTTGCTCCTGAACCCGCTAGTCCTACAAGGTGCTCAGAACCAATATTGGAGGCAAAAATTGAAGAACCAATTACGAACCAACCTAAGTTTTTACCTGCTAAAAAATAGTCCTTTGCTGAATTATTACGTTTCATGATGGACCAGATTGCAATTGCTGCAATTATTACAAAGTAAAGGGCAATTACTAACCAGTCTGTTGTTTCTAATAAATTCATATCATTGGGAGTTTATAATGACTTTTGATTTAGTCTATATCGTTTGCTTTATTTCTCTGTATAGTATTTATCGTTCCATAACAGTTCTTTCTGCAACTGATAAAGGTCCGTATCTTTTCCTATATGTACAACCTCAATATTTGCAAAAGCAGCAAAATCTCTAAAATGCTCCAAAGTCAAATTCTGGCTGTAAACCGTATGATGTGCTCCTGCTGCATAAATCCATGCTGAGGCGGCCACCTGTAAGCTTGGTAGAGGCTTCCAAAAAACCCGCGCTACAGGAAGCTTAGGCATATCTTTATTGGGGTTAATTCCCACCACATCGTTCACTACTAATCGAAATCTTCCACCCATATCTACTAAACTAGCGTTCAGTGCTTTTTCTGCTGGATCACCGTCAAATACTAGACGCGCTGGATCGTCCTTACCACCGATTGATAAAGGGTGTACTTCAAGGCGTGGCTTTTCACTAGTTAGCGAAGGGTCTACCTCAAGCATATGCGCACCTAATACCATTTCTTCTCCTTTTTTCAAGTGATAGGTATAATCTTCCATAAAGCTATTTCCACCTTTCAATCCTGCTCCCATAATCTTGGCAGCTCTTACTAAGGCCGCAGTTTTCCAATCGCCTTCTCCAGCATACCCATAGCCTTGCTCCATTAACCTTTGTGTTGCAATGCCGGGTAACTGTTTCATACCGTACAAGTCCTCGAACGTGTTGGAAAACCCTTTAAAGCCACCTTGCTCTAAAAACTTTTTCATGCCTAGCTCTATTTGTGCAGCATCGATCAAATTTTGTCTTTTACTTCCAGAAGCTTGGATGTTTTCCGCTAAAGTATAAGTGTTTTCATACTCTTTAATCAGCTCCTGGACCTCCGCATCACTTACGGCATCAATAACTTCCACTAAATCTCCTACTGCATAGGTGTTTACCGAGAAGCCAAACCTTTCTTCTGCTGCAACTTTATCTCCGTCGGTCACCGATACCTCACGCATATTATCGCCAAATCGGGCAAACTTGGCTCCTTGCCAATCCTGCCATGCAGCACAAGCGCGAGCCCAAGAGTCGATGGACTTCAATACATCTTCATCCTTCCAGTACCCGGTAACTACTTTTCGTTGTTTCCCGAGCTTGGATGCGATATGTCCAAATTCTCTATCACCATGGGCACTTTGGTTCAGATTCATAAAATCCATATCAATAGAATCCCAAGGGATCTCACTATTGTATTGCGTATGTAAGTGAAGTAGGGGTTTTTGTAAAGCTTTAAGGCCCCTTATCCACATCTTAGCAGGCGAAAATGTATGCATCCAAGTTACTACACCTATACATTTTTTATCAGAGCTTGCCTCAACAAGGGTATCGAATATGGAGTCGCTTGTCGTTAATACAGGTTTAAAAACTACTGAAACAGAAATATCTTCTGAATCATTCAGGTAGGCGGCTATCTCTTTAGCATGTGCAGCTACCTGCTTAATAGTTTCTTCTCCGTATAAATGCTGGCTTCCTGTTAAAAACCAGATTTGAAATTCTTTTAAATCTATCATTCTATATATTTATCGTTATTTTAGAATTATTGTCCATAGTAAGAATCTGGACCGTGTTTACGTTCATAATGCTTGTTTATCAAAGACTGCTTAAGTCTTGGAGCGTTCGGGTTTATCTGCTCGGTTAACCAAGCCATCTTAGCCACCTCCTCTAATACAGCGCTGTTATACACCGCCTTTTTTGGATCCTTACTCCAGGTAAATGGTGCATGATTCCCCACCAGCACCATTTCCACTTCTTTATAATCTATCCGCTCTACTTTAAAGTGGTCTAAAATCTGAAATCCCGTTTCATACTCGTAGTTCCCTTTAATTTGCTCATCTGACATTGGAGGAGCACAAGGAATGTCTTTGGTTAAGTGGTCGGCATGAGTAGTTCCAAAAATCGGAATAGGTCTTTGGCTTTGTGCCCATGCAGTAGCATATGTAGAATGTGTATGAGAAATTGCATTAATATCCACCCAATGTTTATACAATACCGCGTGCGTTTTTGTATCGGATGAAGGGTTTAAATCCCCTTCAATTATATTACCGTCAAAATCAACAATCACCATGTCTTGGACTTGTAAATCTTCATATGGCACGCCACTAGGTTTTATAGCAAATACATTTTCATTACGATCTGCTACGCTCACATTTCCAAATGTAAAAAGCACTAAGTTTAACTTTGGCAGTAAGAGGTTTTGCTTGTAGGCCTCTTCTTTTATATATTGGTATTTACTCATGATTAATGTTTATTTAGTCATTTCAGTTTCGATAAAACCACCTAATTGCTGGTATTTCTGATACCTTTTTTGGAAGTATTCATGCTTATCTGCATTTGGTAAATATTCTCTCTCAAACCCTTGTCCCATTTCTTTCATCGCCTCTTCCACTTTATCGTATACGCCAGCGGCGGTGGCTGCGAACATTGCAGCTCCCAAAGCACATGTTTGCTCCGAGCTATGCACCTTGATGGTCATACCCGATACATCTGCCATTGTTTGCATGATGTAAGGTGATTTTTTTGGAATTCCTCCCAGGGCAATCAGTCCACGAACAGGAATTCCTTCCTCAATAAACCTATCTGCAATTGCCTTAGCACCAAAACAAGCCGCTTCAACTAACGCCTGGTATATATGCTCTGGTCTGGTGGATAAATTCAAGCCTATCACTGCTGACTTCAGCCATTGGTTGGCATCGGGTGTTCTTCTACCATTCAACCAGTCTAAGGCCATTTCTCTATGCTCGGTGAGCTTAGATGCGGCATCGTTCAATTCATTTAAAATATTATCTTCAATTTTCTGTGCTAAATCCTTATCGTCCACCCATTGTAGCGGCCAGCTTAACAGTTTCTTAAACCAAGCGAAGGTATCTCCAAAACTGGATTGGCCCGCTTCTAATCCTATCATTCCAGGAATAACAGAACCGTCTACTTGTCCACAAATTCCATGGACCGTGTTATCCTTCATATCTTCTTTTGGGGCGACCAAAATATCACAAGTCGATGTACCTATTACTTTACTCAGGAAATAAGGTTCAATTTGCCCTCCTACTGCTCCCATGTGGCAATCAAAAGCACCCACTCCGATTACGACATCTGTACTTAGACCTAATTTCTCTGCCCAATAACCACTCAGATTGCCTGCTGGATGATCCGATGAATACACCTGATGTGGCAGTCTGTCTGCAGCACCATCCAATAAGGGATCTAAAGATTTAAAAAAATCGTTGGGCGGAAAGCCTCCAAACTCTTCCGACCAAAGACATTTGTGACCCGCTGCACATACGCTCCTTTTTAGTTCCTTAACATCGCTACCTCCGGTTAATAAAAATGGCATCCAATCGCAGTGCTCCACCCAGGTATAAGCCTGGTTTCTAACCTGCTCATCGATTCGGATGATGTGCAACATTTTAGCCCAAAACCATTCGGCTGAATAAATTCCACCTACATATTTCAAGTAATCAACGGCAAAGCCTTCTGAATGGTTATTTATTTCCTCTGCTTCATGAACTGCAGTGTGATCCTTCCATAGGATAAACATCGCATTTGGGTTATCCTGAGACTCAGGCAATAAGGCTAGTGGGGTACCCTCTTTATTTACCGCAACGGGGGTCGAGCCCGTAGTGTCCATAGATATACCAACGACTTTACTAGCGATCTCTTTTCCGACCTGAGATAAACAACTCAGGATTACCTCCTCCATACACTCCACATAATCCAATGGATGCTGGCGAAATTGATTATTATCGTAATCGCAATATAGTCTCTTTTTCCACCTAGGGTATTCTGCAACGGCTGTGGATAATTCGCGTCCATCCTTGCTGGAAACCAGCATGGCCCGTACCGAATCACTTCCAAAATCTAACCCTATAACATATTTCTCCATAGTATTGATAATCTAATATTGTTATTTTGACACTTATAAAACCGTACCTTTATATATTGGGGAAAAACCCTCTATTAATAATCCGGATTGGGCATAAAGTTTATAAACTTTTTAAACTTAGCTTGGTATGTTTCCTGATCTAATTGGTAATAATAAGCTCCTTTTTTTGAACTTGATTTATCCTTCTCGTCTTGCTTAATCAGCAATTTAGTTGACCGTAACTTCCGAACAAAATTCCGTTTATCAAGCTCTACATCATATACCTGTTCATAAAGAGAGGTAATTTGCGGAATCGTAAAATTAGTAGGTAGTAGTTCAAATAATATGGGGTGCTGCGAGGCTTTATATCTTAATCTACCTATAGCCTCTTCTACCATGTGATCGTGATCAAAAATAAGTCTTGGAATCCTGTCGAGTTTAAACCACACTGGATGATATTTATCCGTTATTTGCATCTGGTATTGATCGATATCAATCAATGCAAAATACGTCATGCTTACTGTTCTAGAAGTAGGCTCGCGAGAGGGATCTGAAAATAAGGTAAGTGGCTCTAGATAAACCTCTTTCAAACCAGTCAGGTCGTAAAGAATTCTGCTTGCTGCTTGGTCCGCAGTTTCCTTGGGCCCTACAAACCCGCCCATTAAACTCCATTTCCCCTTTTCCGGTTCAAACCCTCTTTTTATTAAAAGTAGCTTTAAATCTTGCCCATCAAAGCCAAAAACTATACAGTCAACCGCTAAAAGAACTGGGGTTTGCTTATTGTAAATTTTAATCATCTACAGGTGATATTTTCCATTCTCTAAAAAACTTCCTTTTTTAACGCTAGTCTTCACAAAACCGATAGCAATTTCTCATTCATCGAGCTACCTGGTCGTCTTTCACAATTAAAATTAATGTGCTTTTGACAATTATAATATTAATATATTAAAAACACAAAAGTTGGCCTAAAAAATCACGCATTTATTCCTGTTATAACAAAAATTCATGGTGAATTATTTAGACTAACGAATCAACACTGAAAAAGACTGGACTATGCCTCTTTACAACACAGCACTCCTAATTTTACAACCTTGGGCATCCTTTCTCAGACCAACTCTCCTTACTCATTTACTTTTATAATATTTTTTATGACCTGGCTTGATCTTTCAAAACACCGCTCTCCTGCCTCCATATCGATTACATTAGAAATGTATTTTTTTGAAAAGTCCGGATTAGCTAGCAAAAAAGCAATCACATCTTTGAATTCACTTTTCGTAGCATTTCTACTACTCATTAAGGTTCCTTCTCGTTTATGAAACTCTGGGTGTGAGAAGGAAATGGCTTGCTTCTGCAGACCGATTAACACGTAGCGTGAACCGTGTGCTAGGTAATGAAATCCCGATTCTAAAGCTGCCAGGTTTCCTGTGGCATCAAAAACACAGTCTATCATCGCACTCTCAGTGTTATTTTTAACAAATTCTGCAACGTCTACCTTTTGTGGATTGCACAAGAACACATTGTCTAAGAACACTTTACAGGCATCCAACCTTTCCTCGCTAACATCTACAACCGTAACACTCTTGCATTTGCCACTAATCTGACCTAACACAGCAAGACCTATAGGCCCTGCACCCATTATTAATACATGATCTTGCTCTTTGACCGCACTGCGGTTGATGCCATGCGCAGCAATGGCTAAGGGCTCTACTATAGCTAATTGATTAAAATCAAGTGCATTTTCAACAATTAGATATTTCCTATCTACTTTAAAATATTCGGATAATCCTCCATCCGCATGAACTCCAAGAACTTGAATATTCTCACAACAATTGAAAAGCTCCATATCACATGCGTGACAGGATCCGCAATTTACATAGGGCAATAGAGTCACCCTATCTTTCTCCTTTAGGTCTTCAACTTCCTCACCCCAGGCCACTACCTCTCCAGAAACCTCATGTCCTAAGACCAGCGGATAATTAATAAAAGGTTGCGTACCTAACACAGCATTATAATCTGTACCGCATATACCTACTCTTTTGACCTGAATTAGCACTTCACTTTTTGAAGGTGTTGGTTTTTCAAGATCTATAATTTCTAAATTATTGGGTTCATTACAAACGAGAGCTTTCATAGAATTGTATTTATTTTGTTTTGGAAAGAATGTTAATTAGCGTTACTTATATGTTGTCTTAGGGCTTATTAGCTGCTAATATTCTTTCGCTTGGCCAGCAAAATATGATCTGCCACCAGAACCACATCTCCGTGTTGGTTGTATACTTTTACGTGCTCCACGACGGTACCGAATTCTTTTCTTTTAGCATCGCTTTTTTCTGAGATAGTCACCTCTGCGTGGATCGTATCACCGATATGCACGGGCTTTACAAACCTCAATCTATCGTACCCTTTAGAGAATGCCTCTGGGTTAATAATTGAAGCTGTCAGACCGATAGCAATTGCAAAAATCATGGTCCCGTGGGCAATGCGCTGTCCAAAATCTTGAGTTTTACACCATTCGGCATCCATGTGATGGGGGAAAAAATCTCCCGTATGCCCTGCATGAACAACAAAATCTGTTTCTGTGATCGTCCTACCAAGTGTTTTCCTTGTATCTTCTAACTGATAATCTTCAAAAAATATAGATTCAAAATGCATACTAATAATTTTAAAATTGATTAACTATTTGGGTGATACTACCTCACCTCCTTTATCACTACTCTCATAGGCTTTATCGACGACAATCATCGTTCCCAAGACATCCTCTACGGATGCTGGCAAGAAGTCCGTTTCACCTAACTTATAACGCATCAAACTCCCCATACTCCCAATGAACGCATCGGGAAACCAAGTTCCTTCAATTGTTTCCTCTCGCCAAGTATAGTTCCCTTGTTCGTTTTTAAGGCAATACTGAAACTTATCGACAGAGCCTTTTGGGTAGTTCATCAAGAGTCCCATTTGTACTTTAATGGCGCCCTTTGTTCCCTCCCACTTGATGTAGCTCTCTTCATTTTCCGAGCCAAAATGATGGTCATGATTGGTATTTATAACCGCTCTTAAGCTGTCCTTATAATCCATTATGATAGTCGTTCTACTGGAAGAAAGCTCCTTCTCCGGATGATTGAACGAGCGTGCGTATACACGATTTGGATCTCCTAAAAACGAACGGATTAAATCTATGTAGTGGATACTGTGGTATAAAATCTCCAGCCTCGGGTGGTGCATAATAATAGGAAAAAGCTCCCAAGGAGTTTCCACAGTAACCTTTACTTCCATATCGTACAAATCGCCAATATACCCTTGATCTATTAAGAAACGCGCAGCGTTGATATAGGGCGCTTGTCGCAATTGAAAGTTCACTGCAGCTGTTATATTCTTTTCCTTACATATTTTAAGTATCTCTTTGGCCTGCGCTAAATTATCACCCATAGGTTTTTGTATTAGCGCGCAAGATCCATTGGGCAACTTATTTAATATCTCTGGAAACAGTTCAGGCATGATAGTTATATCGTACACCGCGTCTTTAGGAGCATGAGCAACCGCCTCATCAACTGTGCTGTAAACGTGCGGAATGTCATACTGTTCCGCTAAAACCTCTGCTTTTTCTATAGTTCTATTAACTATAGCATATACATTGAATCCCGCTTTCTTATAAGCTGGCAAATGTGCATCTTTAACTATCCCACTAGCGCCGATTATAACAATAGGTAGCGATTTTTTCGGTAAAATATTTTTATAATCTATTGGTACTCTCATAACTCTTTAATTTCTTTTTCTGCCTGAGTAATCAATTCCTGAATCGTTTTATCTGTTTTTATGGCTTGAGTAGTCATATTATCAATGATGGTAGCTACATCTGCCCATTTTCGAATGCGCGGCAGTGAACGAGCTGTTTGATGCAACTCAGGGAGTTTTTTATAAAACGGAATGGATGCATTAATCTCTGGATTATGCCAAGTAGAACGTCTGCACCCCACACCTCCACTTAAGGTGAGTGCTTTGTCATTTGCTATAGAAACAGCAAAATTAATAAAATCATACGCTCTTTCTTTATGTTTACTCCCCTGACCAATGGCATATACCCAGTAAACATTTAAAGAAGGAGAAAATTCCGGCTTATCTGCAGGTATTGGAGCTATTTCTACTTGTCCTTTCACTACTGACTGCTCATCGATATGTGCCCAAGAGGCAAATCCGAACCAATTAATCATCATGGCAACCTCTCCATTAGCAAAGGCTTCACCTGCTTTTACCGATTCGAAATTCTCTGACTCTGGATGGATAATGCCTTTTGCTTTAAAAAGATTTCTATAAAACTCTAAAGACTCTACTACTTTGGGGTCACTAAGAGTAATCTCTCCATGCTTTAAAATCTCGCCCCCTCTGGACCAGATTTGTATGCATATATCAAAAACGGCATTATGTCCGTCTGGATACCCAGCAAACACAGAGCCGTAAAGGTTTTCTGATGGCCGGTTAAAAAACTCCGATACCTCAAGAAACTCTGACCAAGTCACCGGGACTTTTAATTCCCTATTGTATTTTGCATAAAACCTTTCACGTTCTAGCGGGTCTTCAAAAAGATCCTTACGGTAAACCAAGCACTCCGGTCCATCGTGAAAAGGAAGGCCCATTATCTGTCCGTTAAATTCTTGGAGGTTCAGTAAACTTTCGCTCCAAGCATACTCATATTCTTCTGGTGGATTGTCTTTTATAAATTGATTTAAAGGAACTAAATCTCCCTGATAACTAGCTTGCGGTAACCAGTCTGTATTGATATGTGCAATATCCCAGTCTCCATTTTCCAAACCCTTTTTTAGGAACAAAGCATCATAAAGATCTTCTAAATCTAGTGGGACAAACTCAATCTCATAGTCCACTTGTCTTTCTTGCTTATACATTTCCCAACAACGCTGCATCGCCTGTTCAAAAGGATCGAATTTTCTTACTGCAAACCTGATTTTATCAGTCATAAAGTTCCGCTTTTATTTGATTTGTATGCTCACCTAATTTTGGAGACCCTTTTTCTGCTTTTAAGATTTCACCATCGATTCTAATTGGACAGCGAGTTGTCTCGTAAGAAAAGCCATCTCCCATATACACTTTTTGAATCATATCCAGAGCTTTAAACCCCTCTTCTTTCATCAACCTTTCCCAGTCCAATACGTCGGCACACCAGACATCGGCCGCTTCTAAAATATCAAGCCAATGCTGCGTGGTCTGGCTTAAAAAGTGTTCTGCTAAAATAGCTTTAATTTTTTCTCTTTCAATAAAAGCTTGGTGGCCATCTTCAAATCCTTCCAATTTTTTACAGGATAATAGTTGAGATAATTGAGGTAGCGACCCCATAGCTAAAGCTAAATAGCCGTCCTGTGTTTGATAAATACCGTACGGCGCACCCAAGTAGGCATGTGCATTGCCGACTTTTGAACGCATAGGTAATTCGCCCCCATCATTAAAATAGGTTGTTACAGTTTCAAACTGAATATCAATAGCTGAGTCCAGCATACTCACATGAACATGCGCTCCAACATCTTTAATGGCTCTTCTATACAGACACGCTAAAAGTGCATTGCATAAGTTAGCACCTGCAAACATATCTATTATAGATAATCCCATCGGAACAGGACCATCTTCTTGATTCCCGCTGAGCCAAGTCAGCCCAGTTAAAGACTGTAATAGCAAATCCTGTCCAGGTCTTTTTACCCAAGGGCCCGTGGTACCGTACCCCGAAATTTCTCCATAAACCACTTTCGGGTTTATTAACCGGACAGCATCATAATCAAAGCCCAGCCGCTCCATAACTCCAGGACGGAAGTTATGAATGACCACATCTGCTTTTTTAATTAACTTTTTTATTACCTCTCTATCTTGATCTTCTTTAATATCTAAGACTATACTTTCTTTATTTCTATTAATTGCATGAAAGACAGTCGATGTTCCATTGAGATGCACATTGGAGGCATACATCTCTCGACATATATCTCCAGTTATGGGTTTCTCAACTTTAATTACTCTTGCTCCTAAATCCGCAAGCCTTAATGTAGTCAGCGGGCCAGAGAGAAATTGACTGAAGTCTAATATGGTTATATCGGATAAAGGTAACATGTTAAAAATTAATCAAATGTTCATCATTAAAACTTAAGGAATGCTCTCCAACCTGAGGAGCTGCCTTAGCAGAGATATAACGTTCCCCATCTATATGGTAAGGACTCCGTGTAGTGGTAATTTTTCTGCCGTCTTGGAGAGTAACCTCTTGCAAGGCTTGAGCACTTTTAAACCCTTCGCTCTTGAAAAACTTATGGTAATCATTGACTTCCGAGGACCACACACCGTGCTCATGCAGGAAATCAATAATTTCTTGTGTTTCTTTTTCAGCTAAGCGACTACCTATTTGTATTAACAGCTCGTCTCGCTTGGAAAACCAACTATCTGGGTTTTCGAAATCCTCACCTGTTAGCTGTAGGAGCTGTGCTATTTTCTTCAAGTCTCCCATGGCTAGGGCTAGGTAGCTATCTTTTGTCTGATAGACCCCATAGGGTGCACTTAGGTAAGCATGCCCAGCACCTTTCACCTTACTCCTATTGGGTAAAGTGTGGTTGTCATTTAGATGGGTTGTTAACACTTCAAATTGCATGTCTAGAGCAGACTCTAAAAGGCTAACTTCCACCAAACATCCTTCTCTAGTTTTATGGCGTTTTAAAAGCCCTGCTAAAATCCCTTGGGTTAAGTGAGTGGCGCAATACATATCTATTACGGCAAGTCCAAATGGAACTGGCCCTTGGTCGCCTCTTCCAGAAAGCCAGGTTATACCCGAGAGCGATTGCACTAAAAGATCTTGTCCTGGTTTATTAGCCCAAGGCCCTTTATTACCATATCCCGTTACCACTGCGTAAATCAACCGCTGATTTAACTTCCTAGAATTTTCATAATCGAGCCCAAATTTCTCCATAACACCAGGACGAAAGTTATGAATTAAAACATCTGCCTTTTGCACAAGAGCCTTAACAGCTTTTAAATCTTCCTGGTCCTTAAGATTGGCAGCATAAGACTCCTTATTTCTATTGATGGTATGAAATACTAAGCTGCTGCTATCGACAAAAATATTTTTAATTGCTATTTGCCGTCCCATCTCACCGGTAACCGGCCTTTCTATTTTTATAACTTTGGCTCCTAAATCTGCAAGCCTAAGACCAGCTGTGGGTCCAGCCATAAATTGCGCAAATTCTACAACCAATAAGCCATCAAGAGGTTTATCCATTTGTTTTCTTATAATTTAATGACTCTTTATACAACCTATTCAATTCATCGATGACATCTTGCTCATCACCTTTACTACCGTCTTTTAAGTAATTACAAATTATACTTCCAGCATGGTCTTGAAAAACATGCTGCCCGTAGTACCTTGGTCTTAAATAAGCGTTATCTAAAGTCTTTAAGGTATTTTTGAAAAAATCACCACATAAATCGTTACACTCTTTATTTAGCCAAGCACCTCGGTGTCCTGGCTGTCCACCATTCTGGGTGTAGAGTGTCGCCTGAATCAAGGGATCGGCCACCATCTTAGCATATTCTGCTGCAACATCTAGGTGTTTACAGGATGATGAAATAGCAAGCCCTGCTCCCCCTAAAGTCGTAATAAGAGGTCCTTTATCTTGGAAGGTGACTACATCGTGGAAATCCAACTTGTATTCCCCATAACCTACTCTAGAATAGTTCGAATAGCCATAAGCAAAAGGACAATACGCTATTTGATTGGTACGGGACATTTCCTCAAAAACCAAATAAGGATTTTTTTGATAAAATCGCTTATCTAGCCTTTCGCTCAACTCTTTAAATAACTCCAATGCTTGGCTTCCTACCGTATCGCTAATTACTTTTTCCTCATCAGTGCACGGCTCCTGCCCCAATGTATTGCAATACATATAAAAGGTCATTAGAACGTCTATAGGAATTAAAGAAAATCCTACAAGGCCCTTTTCAGCTAAATCAAGTAATTCGTCGTATGTTTTTGGAACCTCCAGCCCTCTCTCCTGTAAAAGATCCTTCCTACTTGCGGCTACTGGAGTAGCTGCGTCTGTTGGAAGCGCCCACTGTTTGCCCAAGTAGTTATAACTTAAGTAAGATTGTCCTACCGAATTGTTTTTCTGATCCTCTAAAAACTCCGTTGGGAGTAAATCATCTAAAGCTGAAAATATATTTTTCGTAGCGGCGTGGCCAATCCAGGGATGGTCAATCACAAGGAGATCATACTCTTGAGCTAACTGGTCAATGGATTTATCCGCAAACTCTTGAAGAGTTCTTTTCTTCCATCTAATTTCTACACTTGGGTTAAGTTCTTCGAAACGTTGAGCGGTTGCCTGCATAGGAACCAGTCCTCTAGTATGCCCCCAAGTTATTCCTTTCAATATTATCTTTTCCACATTAACCTATTTAACTATCATCATTTGTAAAGTTCAGAATCGAAGCTACTTCAAATATAAAAATATTATTCATATGTAAAAAATATTATTTAAAAAATGGTGGAAAACAAAAGTTAACCACCATAAATTCGGAATCTTATACTTGCTAAATCGACTTTTTAGTTATACCCTGGGTTTTGTTCCAAAGCAGGGTTATTTTCCAATTCGGAGATGGTAAAAGGCAAGCGGTAATGATGCTCTTTAAAAACATATTGCACCCCAGATGGATTTTTAATCTCTGGTAGCACGATATGAGCAATTTTCCATCTTTTAAGATCGTGGTATCTCACTCCTTCAAGCGCTAATTCCACTCTTCTTTCCTTTCTAATGACTTCCCGTAATTCGGTTTGACTAGAAACTATAGAAGCATCAATAGCTGGCATCTCAACTCCTTTCCTTGCTCTGACTTGATTGATAGCATCATAAGCTTCAGGAACTGGTCCACCGATTTCATTCAATACCTCTGCATACATTAATAGCACATCGGCATAACGCAGATGAATGTAGTTCTGATCGGTTTGACTTGCCGTAGAGGAGGTAAGTGGAAGGCGAGAAAGGTCTACATATTTCCGGACGTGGAAGCCCGTATAGCTGTTATAAAACTCACTCCATACGAATCCAGTTTGAGGGTTAACCCAAACTTCTTCAGGCATTTTTACCGTTAAGTAAAGTCTAGGATCTCTGTTTTCAAACGGCTTATCTTGGTCATATAAAGGTGACTCCTGCTCACTTAAACCGTCATTCATTTGAAATGTTCTCACTAAATTTTCATAAGGTTGCATCATGGCAAACCACCCCAATTCAATATCAAGGCCACCTGCACCTGGCTTTAACCGATGTACATTATTTGGAGCTAAATATTGGGTTGCAAATAGGATCTCTCTGGCTACATTTGATTTCTTTTGACCTTCAGTTGTAAACAACTGCTCAAAATTATCAGATAAACCAAATAATCCGCTATTTATAATTTCTTCTAAAAGTGGCCGAGCACTTTCCCATTTCTCCTGTACCATATAAGCTCTAGCTTTAATCCCCTGTGCACTTGCCTTAACTGCTTTTCCTTTATAAGGTGAATTATTCAAGTGATCAATGGCAAAATCTAAATCCTCGTGAATGAAGTCATAAACCTCCTGCTCGGAGGATTTTGGTATTCTAGCGTCTTCAACCTTAGAAAAAAAGTTTTTATAGATCACTACACCTCCATAATTTTGCACCAAATCGAAATAAGCTAAAGCACGCAGAAACCTAATTTCAGCTCTATAACCATTTAAAACTTCCTCATCCAGCTCTACACGATCTACATTATCTAAAAAAAAGTTAGCGCTAGAGATAACTTTATAGGGTGTGCTATAAAGATTGGACAAGACCCCTCCTAATCCTGGAGAAATTCCGCCTATAGTCATCCTAGATAAGTTGCTCTGATTTGAGTTTCCGGGATCCGCAAATGCATTATCGGTAAGCGCATCCAAATATACCCTTTCATAACCCAAGAAGTTTTCTTGAAGCCTAGAGTAGACTCCAGCTACAGCAATTTCAACATCATTTTCATCGTTCCAAAATATATTTTCTGAAACACTATTCAGTGGGTTTTTTTCCAAAAATCCTTGACAAGAAACGGTCAAAAACAGTAGTGTCAATAAAGTTATATATATATTATTCTTAAACATAATCACTGGTTTTTTATTAAAACTTAACAGATGCGCCAACATTAAACACCTTAGCATGTGGATATTGCGCAAATCTCCCAGATGTTGAGGTTCGCTCAGGATCGGCATGCTTATACGGTGTAATCGTAAATAAATTGTCTGCAGATACAAAAACCTGCGCACCTTTGAAGCGAATGGAGTTCAACCAAGTCTCTGGGAAATCATATGAAAGCACTATATTTTTCAACCTCAAGTAAGAAGCATCTCTAAGGTAATAGGTAGATCCTTTATAATTTTCCACTCCTGAATAACCTGCCACATAAATTGCTGGCATTGCATTGCTCCTATTCTCTGGAGTCCACGCATCGCGCCATTCTGTAGTTGGTGGTGTCCCCTGCATAAACGGATCTACTCCCCAACTTTCCACTCTATTCTTTACTCCTTGAACACCTTGGAAAAATGCATTTAAACCGAAGTTCTTATATCCAAGATTTAAGCCAAAGGAGTAAATAAAATTCGGATATGCTCCTGCAACAACTTGGCGGTCTTTGGAATCTACTACTCCATCTCCGTTAATATCCATCATCTTTAAATCACCAGGTTTCGGATTTGGATTTAACTCATGAAACGGAATATCTGGATTATCTATATCTTCCTCTTGGAAAATACCATCCCATACATAAAGGTAGTGCGCATCGTATGGTGAACCATTCTCTCGTATCCTACTACCGTAACTAGGCACTCTAATATGCAACAATTCATTTCTCACTTTAGAAATCTGTGCATTTATGCTATACCTAAAATCCCCTAAGGTATTATTATGGAAAACATCGAATTCGAACCCTTTATTACGTAATTTACCGTCATTTAAGGTAGGTTGTCCTAGTCCTAAACTAGCAGGTACCGGCTGGTTTGCCAAAATATCAAAAGTAGTTTTGTTGAACCAGTCAAAGGAAAATCCCAAAAGACCGTTTTGAATAGAAACATCAATTCCTAGATCTAGCATTCCTGTTGACTCCCATCTCAAACTTTGATCTTTAAATACATTTACGACTGCCCCTTGATCAAGCGTTTCGTTGTCAAAACTGTAATAAACGTTATTTATATCCAGTGTATTTTGGTACAAATACGTACCAATATCTTGGTTACCTAAAATACCGTAAGACGCTCTGAACTTCAACTCTGACAACCAAGGTAATGTACTTTGGACAAACTCCTCTTTTGAGGCCATCCATGCACTTGAGAAGGACGGGAATAAGCCCCAACGGTATTCTGGAGAAACTTTAGATGTTCCATCGTACCTCAAGTTTGATTCAATGAAATACTTTTCATCGTAATTATAACTCACCCTTGCAAAAAGAGACTGAAGGGCCCATTCTGAAGGTTGTATCACCCCAGGTAAACGCGGGTGTGAAAAATACAAGGTCTCACCAGTAGGCATATACCCCGTTAATTCATCCAATGCTGGGTATACTGACTCAGACCTTCGCCCCCTTAGGCTCTGAATCCTATAAGATACCTGCTCATAACCTAACAAAGAGCTGAAATTATGGGCATCACTGAAAGTATCCTGATAGTTTAACACCGAGTAAATAGTCGGAGAAAACGTTTTGCTATATTGATCGGTAACCCCTAATATGTCTGGTCCAAAAGACGAGGCTATGTATTCGCCCTGTTCATTTCTATCCTGAAGTAAATATGCGTCATAGTCTTGTTGGTGCATTTTATAATAACCATCAGTATAATTCACCGCAAACTTTGTGGTCCACGTCAAGTTTTTAATCGGCTGAACATCAAAATATATCTGCGCATTTAAATCGTAGTTTTTATGTTGCTGGGTTCCCATTGCATAATACTCTTGTGGGTTACGATTTCTTCCTTCATTTTGATACGCTCGGGATACTACTCTCCCGCTACCATCTGGTAAAAACGGACCGTACAATGGTCCTGCAGCATATATTGAAAGCGCCATATTTTCTCCCGTAAATGGAGGCTCTAATCGATCCTTATAAACTCCATTCACTACAGTACCAACAGTTAAAAAATCCGTAACTTCATTTTTGTAATTCAACAATCCGTTCCATCTTTTAAAGCTGTATCCCTTGATCAAGCCGTCTTGATTCAAATAACCAGCGGAAATGTTATACGTGTTTTTTTCACCTCCTCCATTTACCGACAGGTTGTGTTGCTGCACGTTTGCTGGTTTGATGTAGTATGAAAGGTTATCAAAGCTTGGATACTGTGGATCTCCATTTGAATTCTCATACTTTTCAATGTCTGCTAAAGGATAGCGAAAAGATATGCCCGAACGTTCAGCAGCTTGGTTATACATTTTCATATACTCAGCCGAGTTGGATATAAAATCAGGCAATGAAGTAGGATTATGCTTTCCGACATTCACTCTGTAGTTTATAGAGGTTTGGCCTTTACTTCCCGACTTAGTAGTAACTAATATAACTCCGTTAGCAGCTCTAGCGCCATATATTGCTGCAGAAGAGGCATCCTTTAATACAGTAACATTTTCAATATCATCAGGAGAAATAGCTGATAAAGATCCAGAAACTCCATCAATAAGAACCAAAGGAGATGTACTACCACCAAAGCTTCCTCTTCCACGAATCAGCAAATTGGGATCGTCTCGCCCTGGCTCTCCAGAAGGCTGAGTGACCTGAAGTCCAGTTACCCGACCTTGCAATAAATTAGTAGCATTAGGAACTGGCCTTTGATTAAGCACCGAACCATCCACCGAGCTAACCGATCCTGACACATTGGACTTTTTTTGTACAGCATACCCCACCACTACAACCTCATCCAAATCTACATCTTGTACATCCAAATCCACATTAATCTCTTGGGACCTGTCTATGAAAACTTGTTTGGTTTCATATCCAATGGCTGACACAATAATTGTCGTTGCCCTAGGAAACGATATATTAAATTCCCCCTGATTATTTGCTGAGGCTTCCTTATCTCCATAAATAATAGTCGCATTGGGAATCGCTTCACCCGATGCTGTAACAACTTTACCCTTAACCTGGATAATTTCTTGAACAATATTACCAGTATGGTAATTATTAATCGCCATGGCGTGGCTAATTAAAAATGGGAATACACCTAACAGAATTAGATAACGTAAAAATAACATCATAATATTTAATTAAAAAAATAAGTAACTACCTATCCCGGTGAACTAGAAACTAGCTATTGGGATTTTAGCCTAAGGTTTATACTTCAAATATAAATATTATTTTTACTAATAAACAAATTATAAATATCTTTATACCAAGTGTTGTATTCGATATAAAGATTCTTATCTAATATTTGATAAATATATTATCTTTAAGCATGAGTAATAAAAAAGACAATCAGGTTAAATACAAAGCCCCAGCTTTAGAAAAAGGATTGGATATCCTAGAGTTTTTAGCGCTTCATTCGACTCCTCAATCCCAAGCAGAAATAGCAATTGGATTAGAAAAAAGCCCGAATGAATTATATAGAATGCTTGCCTCTTTAGAAAGTAGAGGTTACATACATAGAGATCTTATTTCCTCTAAGTATTCACTTACTTTAAAACTTTATTATTTATCACACAACCACTCTTTGGTAGATAAATTAAGGACCGCAGCTCTACAGCCAATGCGGGATGCTTCATTAATCATTAAGCAGCCTTGCCATCTCAGTGTTATCTACGACAACAAGGTTTTAGTGATTGCATACAGTAAAAGCCCAACTCCTATTGCTGTTATGATTGGAGAAGGAAATTTATACGCACTTTCTCCAACAGCATCGGGAAAGGTACTTTTAGCTTTCTCCAATAGCGAGGAAAGAGAATATGCTTTAGATTATGATCCGGAGTACAAAAAATTAGACCAAAAGGAAAAAGAAAAGTATCTCCAAGAGCTTAAGAGTATATACTCAAAAGGCTACTGTGAAATGCCTAGTTCTTATGCTCAGGGAGTAGTTAACTTCTCGATCCCCATTGGCAACACTCCTAGAGGTGTATTAGCCAGTCTTACCGTCTCAAAACTGGTAACTCTAAAACCGGAAGACAAAGTTACTGACCAAGAAATAATTGAGCAGATGAAAATTTGTAAAGAGAAAATAGAAGCAAACCTAGGAATAAACCTCTAGATATAGATTTAAAAACAACCGCCGAAAACGCCGTAATGACGACTTATTAATTTCATGCTTCTTCGCTTGAAGATTGTGTGCGTAAACTCCTGCCATAATACTTCAGGAGTAAACTGTTATTTAAAATTAAAAAGTTTAAGTCAAAAAACCCAAAAATTATTGAGCGGATAGACCCTAGTTTAATTCACTTTTTTCACATGTTAAAAATGGCATTTATTTTACCTTTAGGGAATGAATAATTCACAAGAATATCTTTCAAAAATGATCTTTTACTGCTCTGCTTAACTCTAATGGAAATATAAGAAGGGAAGATATATCTAAAGGCTTCGGAAAACCATCAGAGCACTTCGAAACTATCCCTTGTGGCCAGCTATTTCCATTTGACCATACCCCTGCTGAATAAAACGTATGGTGGAAAAGACCAAAAAGAACCTAGATAAAATGCGAAAACACGTAAAAAGAGAATCCCATGGATGTAAATATTCCAAAATACTTACCTGAGGCTGAAATTGAGATCTATTCAAAAAAAGAAAATTAATTAGCTCACTCAGAAAACTGCAAAAATATTTGCAAAGCACAATCTTACATAGCTTATAAAATAAAGCAACGGGCGGAGTTCAGCCAACGCAACGTACTCGAGTATAAGAATTAAAAACTTACCTTCTAGGTCTACAACTACGCTTAGCACTCTTTAGGTAATTTACAATATCCCTAAAAGTTAAATCTCCCAGCTAATTAAAACTGGGAGATTCGAACCAATTATACATACAACCAACTCAAGTTCTTATTAATAACCTTCAAGCTTTAAAAAAACTCCGATACTCGGTTGAGAGCCTTTCTCGGAGATTCATAAACATAAACATAAACATATAACGAATGAAGACTATAAGCTCTTTTACAAATTCAATTCAATACTTTAATATCTTTCTTCCTTATTTCTGGAAACACTTTAAGCTCTTTAATTTCACCGTCCTTATACACCCCTTGTATGGTGGTGTTTTGCGGAGCATGGAGCTTAAAATCTACATCCCACTCTTTCGGCCAAGATGGCAACAAATAAATATCATCTCCATGGACTTGCATCAACATCTCTTGCAGTCCTATCATACCCGATCCACCCCAATTGTGGTCAGGAACCCAGTCAAATCCTGGCCCCCAGAATGCTGGGAACCTTCTTTCAGAATTTTGAAGCTTCAAGGATGTGTACTTTTTCGCTTCATCCACTAAGCCAAGTCGCGCAGCAAAAATATTATGCTGTTTCCACCCAACATGACTTTTAAACTCTTGTACATCGGGGTCGAACTTATAGGTGTTTATAGCAACCTCTAAATCTGGTTTGCCAATCCCGTAAAAGCCCCACGGATAAACTCCATATAATTGTGGAGATTCGGTATTATTTAATCTTCCCCAAACCTCAGCCGGAGCAAGCATTTCTTTACCACCGACTGTCCTTTTTGGCAATGGCGGAATCCGCTCGCTGAATTGTTTGATGTATTCTGTTTGAGCATCCGATAGGTATTTTTCTGATAAAGAAAGTAATCTATCCGATACACCTCTTAATGCGGCAATAGTGGAGGAAGCGTTGTAAGCCATCTTATAAGTTTCTGCCGATGAACCTGGATAAAATACTAAATGACCATTTTCATCTAAAACTTTCCTACCTAATTTCTTTGCTAAATATTCATAGTGTTCATTGAAAAATTCCAAGCTACTATATATTAAAGGGATGTATTTACTGACATCTTCCTCATTATAAACATCCAGCTCGAGAATCATCATACAGAACTCTAAAACGGTATCCCACTGGTATTCTAACCAAGCGTTATACTCCAAGCCTTTATCATAATCATCTGGCCTCTTCCAGCCATACTCTGCTGGATTTGGAAACCCGAAATTCTCCATTTGCTCGGTGAAAGAAGCACCTTTATGTCCCCAGTAAAATTTACTGCGCCATTCTGCATTCTTAAGCGCTCTCCTATAAAACTCAAACTGGGAATACATCATATCAAAGTCTCCACTTTTCAGCATAGGCCAGTATACCAACCTCTGGTTTTGAGCAGTATGAGTTCCTCCGCCCCAATTTCTAAAATCTGGAGTAAAGGTGAAGGTAGAGTCAACACATTCGGGATCGTAGGTAAACAATCCACCATTAAACTTGGTAGGGTATTCTCCATAAGCATTACAAGCTAGCATAAAACGAAACAGCTGATAGTTTCTTCCAATCTCCCATCCTTTATTATTGCTACCTGCCTGATTTGGATTGATAGCAATATGACTGCGATTCCAAAACTGCTCCCACCAATTTAAAGTAGCTTTCTCTACGGCATTCCTTTTTGTTTTCAAGGTGCTTAATTTCTCCACCTCATGCTGCCATGTGCGTATATCTTTGCTCTGATCGACATGCAAGGTAACTTGCAGCTGGTGGTTCTTCGCTTTCTTTTTTGATTCAAAAACCCACCCTTTAAAGGATGTACTTAAATATTTTCCTTGAACGGTTTCCTTATAATTCCAATCTCGAGTATTTAACGAGCCTCCAGAAGTAAGGTCCTCTAAGGGATTCCATAGTGAATCCTTGATCGTCTCTACGCCTTGCTGCTTAGTAATGATATCAAAGGCCGTCTCTCCTTTATTCCTATGGAAAAAGTAAAACTGATCGCTCTTGAGTTCCATCTCGTCCTTATATGTTACCACCTCTTTTGGAGGTGCCCACTTCCAGGAATTGGCGTTGTTTTCTTTTTTCTGTGGATACCTATCCTTATAGCGCCAGCTCTCATAAACAGCTTGGGCATTCACCGCTTTATTAGACTGTACATCGACAAATACATTCGGACTAAATACATCCACCCATACCACTACTTTGGCAGTATGCCCGTCTTTATTCGCAGTGAACACCACCCTACCCTTATCGAGCTGAAGCTCTTGGCTAAAATCCGCCGAAGAGAAGGGATTTGGGGAAATACTTAAACGTATTCTCCCAAGTTTTAGTAATGTATTGTTTTCGTCAAAGGCACCTGACTTACCTAAGTACAAAAATATATCACCATCTTCTGCCCATGTATTCACCCCGATATCTCCACCACCAACGGGCATAGACTCGGAAGAGTTCTGACTCTGAGAATTCCAAACAACGCGGTGCGAGCGAATATCGAAATCTTGAGCTTTTAACGAACTAAAGCCCAACATCAATACTGCTAAGAAGCATACCCTGAAATCAATAAAAATTGATTTTTTCATTTCTTTATATACAACTTCTACCAATTATCGGTTCTAAAGGAACCCACTGGTAATCCATTTACTCCAAACAAGTCGCCTACAACAAAATCCGTAAATCCATACCTCACGGCTACTGGCTTTTCAACTTGCAAGCTTGATACTAATACTTTCTTTCCTTTTATTACGGCGTCGGCCGGATAAAACACTTGGTTTTCACCTGCAATTTGAAAATTATTCAATTTACCATCTTTAGCTACAACCCCTAACGGTGCATCCTTAAATGAAATTTCTATCACTCCATCTTTAATTTCCATAGAATCGTACGAAGGACTCTTTAATGCTAACTTACCGTAACCATACACGCCCTCTAATGCGAGATAGGCTAGACGCTTTCCTACTTCCTTTTTATTGGCTGGGTGAATACAAAACTCCTCACCAATATCTAAAGTCACTGCCATTCCGCTATGCGGAATAACATCTAAAGCTTTTCTTTGCGCATCCCTTAAATAAGCAGAGTTATACTTATCTTCAATGTGAAAGGGTGCAATTTTCGCGTAATTAAAGGGTGCAATCTGCGTATAATAAAAAGGCAAATCGGGAGCATTCCAAATAGCCCTAAACCCTTTGACCATCCGCTGGAAACGCTCCAAATATTCGTTCGCATTTTCGTAATTGGACTCACCTTGATACCAAATAATTCCTTTTATACCAAAATCTGCAATGGGGTGGATCATCCCATTATACAGCATGGTTGGAATTCTATTTTTATTTTTAAGTCCCTCTTCACTCTTAGGTGCCTCTACATCTGAAACTTCTCTCAACCAGGATTCCTCCATCCAGGTTTCTATATTAGAGCCTCCATAGCTACTCATCAAGAGCCCTATGGGAACTTCCAACTGATCAAAAAGTTGCCTTCCAAAGTAAAAAGCTGTAGCACTAAAGTTATAAGCAGACTCACTGTTTAGCAGTTTCCATTCACTAGGCTTACTGTCTTCTTGTTTATTAAGAGCAGGGTTCCTTGGTACAGTATAAATTCGAATCAACTCATTATCTGCATCTAAAAGATCCTCTGTTCCGTTCTCAATAGGTTGCCCCGGATAGCCCTTTAAAGGCATTTCCATATTGGATTGACCGGAACATAGCCATACATCGCCCAATAAGATATTGTTTAAACTATGTACCTCACCCTGATTTTCAACATCAATTTGATAGGGTCCACCTGCTTCTATGGTATTAACATACACCTTCCATTTCCCATTAGGATCTGTACTCACCTGCTTAACCTCACCATTCCAGCTCGTTTTAACTTTCAAGCTAGATGAAGGCTCGGCCCATCCCCAAATAGGAACTTTACTTTCCCTTTGTAAAACCATGTGGTCGGTAAATAGTGACCCCAGTTTCACTTGAGCTAGCAGGCTTAAGCAAATCAATTGCATAAATAAAAAGGCAGCGATTTTCTTCATTGTGTATCTAAGCATTAGAGTTTCGGTAACCAAACAGACATATCACCAAACTCACGATTTCCCCATGCAAAATAAGGAACAAGCCTCACCGGCACGGCAGTTTCGTTTCTATTATCAATTTTACGATAAAGGGAGTTCCATTCTTTCTTGCCACCTGTTAAATAAGCGTTCCCTTCTAAGAAGTAAATATCTTGATTCATGATCTCTCCCTTAACGGGTTTAAAGTCTTCTAAAACTTTAACCTTCAGATCAAAGAGATTCACCGATGGGTCTAAATCCGCCTCCTCTAAGCAATATACAATGGGTCCTCTTTTGATGGCCACCTGATTTTTACTTTCCTCAACAAGTGGGTTGGCTTCCATGAAATCAACCGTTAAAGGAATATCAATCTCAAAGACATCTCCCTTTCTTATTTCTCCGCTAATACTCGCATACCCTTTATCAGTGACATATTCAATTTCTTTTCCTTGTTTTTTTATGACCACGTTTTCTGCCCACCCTGGAATTCGGAATTTGATCCCTAGGTTCTCCCCCGCTTGGTGAACAGTTAGCTTAACTTGACCTTGCCAAGGGTAATTCGTTTCTTGGGTAATAGAGACTTCTTTACCACCAATTGTGGTGTTTAGTTCATTAGCCCCATATAAATTCACCCATATATCCTCTTTAGAAATACCATATGCATAGCTAGAAACCTCGGCAACTGTACGTACCGTATTTGGTGGGCAGCAGTTTGATAGCTCAATATAAGGCACCCTTTGCTTGGACCACCTTTGCTGAAAAGGCAATTCCTTAGCATATGCAAGGGGATTTGTGTACAAATACTTATCACCATCCATGCTCACTCCAGAGAGAACGCTATTGTAGAGTGCTGTCTCTAAAACGTCAATATACTTTCCTTCTCCTGTCAATGCAGCCATTCTCCAGTTCCAAAGTACATTACCAATATTTGCACAAGTCTCATTGTGCGCCGTAAGATTGGGTAGCTGATAGTCTCTTCCAAAAGCTTGATGTATCTTTTGAACATCATCTGGGTTGTAAGAGGTACCATCGGGTGACACTCCATCGTAAAGTGACCCTACCCCCGCAGTGATATACATCTTGGTCCCAGTCATGTCATCCCAAATATTCAAAAGCCTATTGCTTAAAGTAGTGTCTTGTAGCTCTGCCACTAGGTCTGCTACACCAGCGTATAAATAGGTTGCACGCACAGCATGCCCCATGGCTTTATTTTGCTCTCGAAATGGCACTCTATCTTGATTATCATCGGTACCATCGGAAATCTCTCCTTTGATGTCTATTAAGTGCTTGGCTAGTTCTAAATACTTGGGATCTTTTACCGTTCTATAGAGTTCAATTGTCCCCATATAATGCGATGGACAAATAGCATTTCTAGCTAGTGTAGGATTGGAACTCTTATAAAATCCGTATAAATAATCTGCAGCTTTAATTGCAATATCCAATAAATCGCGCTTATTGGTAATCCGATAATGCAGACAGCCTGCGGTCATTAAATGACCGATGTTATAGGCTTCAAAGCTAAGGCGATCTTGAAACTCTATATCTTCACCCTTATTTCTTTGATCGATGCTCGCTTTAGTATATATATAACCATCTTCGCGCTGCGCCTTTTCAATTACAGGTATTACCTCACTAATTCTATCAAGAAGAGATGGATCTTTCGTCTGTGCATAGGCAGCGACTACCGCTTCTAACACTTTATAAAAATCACCATCGTGAAAAGAAGGTCCCTTATGCTCTCCTTCGTGAAGACCAGCAGCGATTTCAAAATTTCTAAATGCATGGCTAATATCTGGGTCTGTATACACATCCCAAATACTAGGAATCATGTTATCAAAACATATCCGAGTACGATCGGCCCAAAAGCCGTTTGTCCAGGATACATCCCCTAGATCAATTGAACCTAAATTCACATTTGGACTAGCAGACAAATTTACCAACGCACGATCTTGCGCATTCGCATTAAACGCACATATTACCGCTGCAACTTTGATGAAATTTGATACCCGTATTTTTAAACCCATAATAGAATTAGATTTATTATAAAGCCTTTAGTTTTTGATAGTCTTAAACATTCAATAAAAGTAAAAATAGAACATTTATTTCAATGAAACAATTTTTACACATAAATATTTTATTTAAATACAAAAACCACTTGACTCCAAAGCCTCATAAACCCTCTCTAAAAATAAAACAACGAATTCATAGGAGTAAGCTCTAGGCAATTAAAATAAGCAAACTGCAGGTGATTACAAGTAAAATCCCCACTAAAAAACTTACTAATTAGTGGATTAAAAACAATATTGTAAGGACATAGTAATTACAAAGCTAAAGATTCCATATCAGCTACTACTTAGAGGCCAGGTGATGGCTTCAGAGAGTTTGATCAAAGCTCAACTCCTTATATAGGCTAAACTATACCCTTCCAGGTATAAAAACACTGTTTTCCAATAAACTATACCCGATCTAGCATTATTTAATAATTCCTCATATATTTACACCTGAAAGGGTATAAATATGAATTCATTACGACTATTTGTGAAACAAAAATGTAAAGAGTTAAAATTAACACAGGTAGATTTAGCGTTAAATGTTGGCGTAGGCTTTCGCTTTGCGCGTGATTTAGAGCAGGAAAAAAACCTTCCGTTTAAGATAAAGTAAATGATGTCCTAGCATTATTTGGTAAAGAGGTTGGAGTTATCGATAAAATCCGAGAATTATGATTAGAAAAGCAAAAATATATTTTCACAATCAGTTAGCCGGAATTTTAGTTGAAGGTGATAATGGCTACTCATTTCACAACGATAAAGCATATTTAGATAGCTCTAACCCCCAAGGGGTTAGTTTATCCCTACCCATTTCCGAAGCCACTTACTACAGCAAGGTCCTTTTCCCTTTTTTTGACGGCTTAATACCTGAAGGCTGGCTATTAGAATTCGGTAAAAACCACTGGAAACTGAACCCAAGGGACCGTTTCGAGCTATTAATCAATTTATGCAGGGATACAATTGGTGCTGTTTCCGTCTATCCAATAGAAGAAGATTATGAGTAACTGTTTATTCTGCTATCAACCTGTTTAAACAGGATCATATCACCCCAATTGTTCTAAAATATTTTTTGGACTTACTCGAATTCCTGTGCTCGAACTAGACAAAGAGCAGTTAAATCAACTCGCATTAAATACGGTCAATGAGCGATTAGCTTTAACTGGTGTTCAGCCTAAAATATCCTTAAGCTTACAAGAAGGCAATAAGCGATTGACTTTCGATGGTTTATGGGGTGAGTATATCTTAAAACCACAATCTTCTGACTTTGCTTTTATGCCAGAAGTAGAAGATTTGACGATGCATTTAGCAAATCTATTTAAAATTGAAACTGCTAAACATGCTTTAATCCCCACAACTACGGGGGAACTCGCTTATATCACAAAACGATTTGATCGATCGAAAAAAAAGAAAATCCATGTTGAAGACTTCTGCCAACTGTCAGAACTATTAACGGAACAAAAATACAAAAGCTCCTACGAGCGAGCCGGTAAAATAATCAAGAAATACGCTACCAACTCAGGTCTGGATGTCATCAAATATTTTAGATTGGTTTTGTTTTGTGTTTTAACAAGCAATAACGATATGCATCTAAAAAACTTTTCTTTGATCCATACCAATATAGGAATTTTATTCTCTCCAGCTTATGATTTGCTGAATGTAAATTTAACCTATCCGGAAGACAAAGAAGACCTGGCGTTAACACTAAACGGTCGAAAGCGGAAAATCAAACGTACAGATTTTGACCAATTTGCTATAAATATAGGGTTAACAACAATCGTTAGAGATAACATTTACAAATATTTCTCCAAACAATTCAAGCAGGTTCACCAGTGGATTGATAGTAGTTTTTTAACTGATGAATACAAAGAAAGATATGTTCAAATTTTGGATGAGAAAAGAAAACAGATTAGTCTATAAACTTGCCGCCTACAAACCGGCTAAATAATTAGGATTCAGCTCCTGTAAAGTCCAGTTTGGGTGTCCCAGGTCGGATCCAACATACAGCACCATTATAAAAACCGGCTTATACACTTTCTAAAAAAGAGCCGCTGAAACACCTGCAGCCTATAATTCTGCTAAAAACACCGGGAAATCATGGAGCGTCTAAATACTTCTGAAATTCATTTTGGGTGTCCCAGTGTCAAAGTCAGCTAACGTTTCCCGTGTTTATAACTCACTATAAACAGCCTTGTTATTTCAAAGAAAGTCTTAGCACATTTTCAGTAATAATGACAAAGTATTAAAAACAAACAAGCCACGAGGTTCGGAAAAAAGAGCGCATACGATTCCTCCCCTGTGGCTGTTTGAAATATTATATTACTTATCTACTCGCTATTTCATGGAGTCTGGTTGTAATACACCAGTTTTATATTACCTTGAAGTCCCGATGGCAATAATCCTTTTAAAAACCTACTCGATGCAGTGGTTTGAATTTTCTTATCCTTTACATCAAAGTTGCTCTCGTAATAAAAGCGATTACCCCAGGTATTAACAACTTTAATCTCTAGATGGTTCTTTCCATCTTTCAAAAAGTCACTGACATCTATTTGATAAGGCTTGGTCCAGATTACTCCAACATCCTTTCCATTGATGGTAACTTCTGCCATGCTTTCCACCTGATCCAGCTCCAAATAGACGCGCTGACCGCTCTCAACAGCTGCTGCATCAAATGTGGTGCTATACACGCCCTCACCGGAATGGTATTTCACCTCCTCATTATCCTGGGAAGTCCAAAATTTCGGGCTCTTTAAAGCTATGGACTCGTGATCCACGCCTTTTAGCTCTAAAGTCCAATTACTTTGTATTTCTTTTTCACTTGCTAAAGCAAGAGTGGGCGCACTCACCTGCGGGCTATCACTAAATAGTATAAAATACGATTGATAACCCTCAAAGTCTAACTCTACTTCATACCGGCCCTCTTGATTTTTTATTAACTCAAGAGACTCTAGACGATCGCTTACAGGATGGTATAAGTAGGCTGCAGAACGAACCTCATGGAAAGAAAGCTTCGCATTCCTTTGCACGCTATCGCTGCTAGCTACAAAATAAATATCAATACCGTCTGCTCTTCTATGGTTCCAAGAAATGTGCTCATTTCTTTTATCATCAATTATTACATCTTCATTTACGCCGAGTTCAGAAAGCGATTCTCCAGCATATGCACCCACGTAAACCTGGCCCTTACCTAGCTGTTTCCCCAGTATACCAGAGCCATTTAATGTAGTTTCTTTCAGCCCTGAAGATAACTTCCCAAGGAGACTTCTAAATTCCTTCTCTTGATTTTTATTATGAATACCACGTACTTGCTCGGGTAGTTCTTGAAACAACACGATTGCACCTTGTTCAATGAGCTCCACTAAGCCCTTCAAGGAGTGGTAATCAAACCGCTTTCCTTGTCTATTTAAGATGTGATTAGCAGGTATCACTAGAAGGTCGTAGGCTATATAGTCTGAGAACACCACTTTATTCCCCCTCACTTGCGCATGATTCAATAACACATCTGGGTTGAATGAATCGTATGCATACCCCTTTAGTGGATCCACCCAGTCTTCTGGATTATACATATTCGCTGTAGTGCTTACTGAGGCCACCTTTTGCATTGGGTTACCTTTATTTTCTAGCCTTTCATAAGTCCTTTGCGTTCTTTTCTCACCAATTAATCCCGGAAGAACATCTACCAGCCTATCGGGGAGCAAGGATCTTCTAGGAATTTCATCGCCCGTAAAAACAGCTATCTGACGAACAGGCTTACCATGCTGCAACAGTTGCTGCGAACGTATAGCATAGTTTACCCATTCACGCCCCTGCTCCCACCAGGTTTGATCCCTTTGAAAGTATATACCTACGCCATCGAGAGTCATCCCTGGCTTTCTATCCATCCATGGGTTGTGGGTGAATAAATGGTATTGCAAATTGTTTATGCCTAAAGCATAATTTCTATCCTGCACCGGCTTTAAAACCCCAGGATGTTCATCCCACTGCATTCTAATTTGGGTAAAGGCCTCGGCCATGATGGTATTCTTCCCGTAAATATGTCCGCCTGAGACGGCATCTAAGACGTCAGTGGGCTTATCGTGCGAAGGGCTCCTAAACCAAAACTCCCCCATGGCTTTATCGGTATAAAAATAATGACTCAGCCCATCCCCAGTCATCACCGGAGCGGTAGTTTCTGCCGTAAACAAAACGCCGTATTCATGTGCTTTCTCCCTTAGCGTAGCAAAGCCATTTTCTGCCAACAGCTCCGAGACGGTTAGTCGATAATCGTATAAAAAGGCTTCTGACGTCTCAACATCATCCACCACATAACCCGCTAAAACAGGCCAGTATTTATCCAACTCATACCCTCTCCTTTTTTTGAATTCTTGGTACATGCTTGGCGTCCAGTTTTGACTGCCCGATTCCCAGGAGTCAATGTGGTACACAGTAAGCACCTTATCGGCAAGCTCTTTTCCTACACGCTTTCTAGCCTCACCGTACCATTTCTCAAACTGAAAGGCCATGACTTCTTTATCGAGCTTATCGGCCTCTAAGCCTTTACCAGCACCTGCTGTCTCATTCTTATGACCGGTTGAGGTGTGTCCCACCCGAACTATCTTCCATAGGCCTTTTGGAAGGCTATAGGTTATTTGATCTCCACTAATTCTGCTGGGATCTAAGGTAATGGTCTTTTTACTTTGAAGAATGTTCTCTTTTGAAACATCTGAAGACTTGGTGTACTCTGAAACCCTCCATATTTCACCTGTCTTACCTTCTATTTGGTTGATCCTAGGCTCTTCATATAAGCTTATTGCATTGAACTTCAAGCTAGGCTTCCATTTTCCGACATCTAAATCTTCAGCACCCGGCTCCGAACCTGCCGGGTCATAAACAAACCTAAAGAACTTAGCGGTAGTTGCTGGCAAAGTATGCGTTACGCCATTATCCCAGTCTAACCAGCCCATTCTAGGCGAATTGAGTTTGGTTACTTTAAAAAACTCTTCCCCATCGTGGCTTGCATAAACATCCAGTCTATTGACCTGGTAGTTGGAGGCTTTCCAATCGATCTTCAAAGAATTCATTGGAAAGGGGCTCTCAAACTCATATTGGATCCACCCCGGCTCAGAAGTGATGAAGTGTTCCTGATTTTCTGGGTTAGCAATTCTTGAAATATCCTCGGAATAACTGCTTGTAACTTGCACTTTTTCCGATACACTACTCCTAAACTGCTTTTTAACCGGTATAGCCACTAAGCTCAGGTCTTTATAATACCCTTCAATAATTTCTGGTTTTGGTAAATCAATCTTCGCACCCTTGGTTTTTTTATCGATCTTAAGGTACGCTTCAGCAGAAACAATTTTCTGCATGGACTTATCCGGAGTAATCCATGGGCCAGCGGCTGTGGCGAATCCATCATTAGGAAACAAGGCTATTTGTATACCATATACTTCGGCTTGTTCTACCATGTAGGTAAACATGTCCCACCACCCTTCCGATAAAGTAGGCAGCGGCGGATCGTATAATGGAGGATTTGTAGCTGACTTAATGGGCGTAAAATAAGCACCTGCGATGCCATTTTCTGCCATAGCCTTCAAGTCTGCCTTGATCCCTTCTTTTGAATAGCTCTCGTGCATAAAATACCAAACCACCCAAGGCTTGGCCTCCTTAAAAGAATCTTCACTCAACTTTAGAACTTGATTGGGAATCCCCTTTATCTGCGCTAAAGCCCCACTTACCGCAACGGTAAGAACCCATAAAATGGCAATACTTAGCCCTCGTACATTCAACATTTCTAATTATTTATCAAAAGCATTCCGCCTTAGTGGCTAGAATCTCTACAATCAATTACTTTTTATAGTTTATTTTATATTCAAAATCCTTGTCGATACGCATCTCGTACAGGTTGTCTCCCACTTTTGTGAACTCCCCTTTGTTTGCAGTTGGCGCGATGCTACTGTTTAACCGTAAGGTTCCTACACCGTGGGGTGCACTTAACGTCAAAGTCTGGTTATCCATGTGTACCTTTATATCTCCTTGTGGCGTCGGAACAGTTCCTTCCATCCACTCTAATGTGGATAAATAGGGTTCTATTAAATACGTATCGTAGGCCGGTGAGGTTGGCTTCACACCAATAAAGTACTTCCCTAATAGGTAAATTGGGCTAGCTCCCCAAGAGTGACAAAGACTCTTTCCAAACTCTCTACCGTACATTGAATAGTGATCGGCACCTTGTTTCTCTGGGTTATACTCTTCCCAAAAAGTTGTCGCCCCTAAATCTAACATTCCTCCCCAATAATCCAGCATCTCTTGCATAACAATGTCTTTTTCATCCAGCGCGCATAAGGCTTCAAGCTCATAGTAACGCATATATGGGGTGAGTATTTTTTGCACATCGTCGTTAAAAAGCACATTGCTCTTTACACCTTGCTTTTGTTGGTCATTCAGGTAATCAAAAAATATGGCAAACATATTCGTGTAACGCGTGACATTATCACTTTGCTTCCCATCAACTACAGAGTGCACAAAGGCTTGCTTATTTTCGTTCCAGTAGTAGTTGAATATTTTATCTTTCAGCTCTTTAGCTTCTGCGTTGTAATAGTCCTTCTCTTTGTTCTCTCCAACTAGCTCTGCACAAAAGGCCATGGTTTCTAGGCTCCTGCATAGTAGCAGCTGCTCGAAGCTTAATGCTCCTTCTTTACTGAGCCCTTCTGCCCAATCCACAAATACCCAGTCTCCAGCTAGCCCCTGCATCAGCCCTTCTTTATTTCTTCTTTCCAGCACAAACTCCATTAAGGTCTGCATTCTCGGGTAGATAGCTTCAATAAACTCTCTGTCGCCCGTATACAGGTAGTAATCGTAGATACTTAAAAACCAATAGAAGCTATAATCCATGATGGTATTAATATGGCTTTGAGTGGGCTCCTTGCCACGTAAGGCATATATCGTTCTTTTAACGGTCTCTTGATCAAATCCTAAATAATAATTCATCGCATAGGATTGATACGCATCGCCACTCCAGATCCACCTATCCCGCTTAATGCCGTCGATATAAAACTCACGAGAGGTAAGCTCCATGGTATAATTAGCCACATCCCATATTTTATTCAAGCGATCGTTCGAGCTTTTAAAGGTTCCGCGCTCCTCTACGGGTAAATATTCATACAGCATATCTGCACCTTTGAAATCCAGGTCATTTTCACCGATCACATAAACGTAGCGGAAGGCCTTTGAGTTTTCCAAGGTTGTATCTGCTGGGCTGCTATTATTGATGTCCATTAAATCCAATGTTTCACAAGTTTCAATTCCCAGGGCTTCCTCTTTAGACTCCCCGTAATAGATTTCCAGCTGGCCCTTACCTTTCAAATCTTTAAGCGTTAAAAAGCCAAAAGTATTTACCCCAAAATCAATCAGCTTACCGCCTTGATGTGGCGTTACAGACACGGCATGCTCTAGGCGCGTTGGCAACCTAAATGCAGAGGGCTTATTCTCTGGGTCATTGAAATTCCAATAGCCTACCTTCACGTAGGTTGTGCCCGATGCATCCGATGCTTTACCTGTTTCATCGATCCACTCTTTATCTTCAAAAGTTACTAACCAATCTTTACTGGTATTGACCGTTTCCCCTTGGACCATTAAGCTGGGAACATGCGCCTGGTTATGCACTTTAATGGTCACTTTCTGGCGTCCCTTGTCTAGCTTGAGTTTACTGGGTGTCCCGTGGACCATCTTCCCATTGATTTTCACGTTGTATACCCCTTCGGCATATATACTAATCTCTTCAGGCTTATCCAACTGGAACTCCTTATGGAACTCCACGAGTACATAATGGCTATCCATTTTCCAAAACGGCGGGAAGAAGGTTCCCCTTTCTGTACGCCTATTTTGCATGTCGTTACTCAACCACACCTCGTAATCCCCTGGATACCATATCCAAGTAGCGCTTTGATTTTGCGCACTCAAATAATTCGCAAAACATACCGCTAAAACAAGTAAAACTATTCGTCTCATAATTTCTTTATTTAAAAACAATGTATAACACCAGCATTACAACAAATAAAATTCCCCAAGCATAGCGCACCTTTTGACTTGGCGCCTCTCCTTTTATCATCGCTTGATTTTGATGTGCGAGCTCGTATTCTGATTTTTTGAAGGTTAGAGAAATCACTATTCCTAAAAATGTTAAAAATACAAACAGGTAAAAGGAAAGCATCAAATAATGCGGCCAGAAGTCAAACTGCTCGGAGGGAAATACCCATAAGTAACAAGCCCCTACTCCTAAACTGAGTACAGCACCGAAGGTCAGCAAGACGTTTACGGCTAATTTATTGGTTCTTTTCCACAGCACTGCCAGTAAAAACACGGCCGATAGCGGTGGAGCTATAAAGCCTAATATCGATTGAAAAACATCAAATAAGTTTAGTCCCCTGATGTTATCAATGGCAATAGCCATAAGCACTGCAGCAATACAACCTACGACTATGGTCATGCGTCCCATGGAGGTAAGCTGCTTACTGCTTGCCGAGCTATTGATACGCTTTAAGTAAATATCCATGGTAAAGACCGTACTCAGCGAGTTCAGCGAGGAACCAATGGTTCCCACTAAAACTGCTATCAATACGACAATCACTAAGCCGTTCAATCCAGTTGGAAACAAATTGGTTACCATGGTCATGTAAGCTAGTGAAGGGTCGTCCAAATTAGGGAACAATACATAGCACAACACACCAGTAAGAATAAATAGCGGGAGAGAAAGTATCTTCAGCCAGGCTAAAAAATTCACTCCTAATTGCCCCTGCTCGAGGTTCTTTGCTCCTAAAACAGATTGCACCATGGCTTGATCTGTACAGAAAAAGGCTATGGCTGCCACAGGATACCCCAGTGCTATAGCATACCACGGGTAATCGGCATCGCTTGCCGGCCTAATGAGCGACCAGAAATCATCCGGCGTTTGCTGCACTAAAGAGCCCAGGCCTCCTACTTTATGAACCCCCAGTACGGTTAGTAGTAAGGATACTACGATCAGCAAAATCATCTGAAAGATATTGATCCTTGCCACGGTTTTTAAGCCTCCCGTGTAAGCGAATAATCCTGCTAGGGCTACTAAGAAAACAACCGACTGCCACATTGGAATCCCTAAGACTTGTCGTACTAAAAAGCCGCCGGCAAAAAGTCCTAATGAAAGCCAGGAGATCAGCATTTTCACCAACGAATACCAAGCTAGGATCGTTTGGGTTTGCCCGCCGTAGCGATTTCCTAAAAACTCCGGCAAAGTCTTCACCTTGGTAGCTAGGTAGCGTGGCGCAAATATAACGGCCAGCATAAATAAAAACACAAAGGCATACCAATCGAAGTTCACCGCAACAATTCCTGTTGTATAACCTACGGTAGCAAATGCCAGTAACATAGATGGTCCCACATTAGTAGCCCACATGTTGAATCCTATGCTATACCACTTTAAGGATTTAGAAGCTAAAAAGTGATCCACACCTTCAGTCTTCTTCCTAGAGGAGATTATTCCAATAAACAAAAGTCCCAGTAAATAGGCCAGAACGATCCCGTAATCGTATATGGTAAGCTTTTCGACAATGCTGTTGTTCATATCCTACAAAGATTAATTTGTACTAGCTATCGTGATGGTGCAACCACCAAAATTCAATACCTATAATATTATGCTAAAGAAAGGTCCACACCATTTTTATCCAGCAGCTCCTGCGGGCTTACCGGCCTACCCGTTTCAATCGATAGGTCCATCGCTTGCAAAAGTGCTACTGTACCTATCCCCTCCTTGATATCTGGATATGCAGCCGTATTACTACGTACCGATTGCGCGAAATATTCTAGGTAATTTTGGTACTCTCCGGCATGATGGCTTTTCCCCTCGAATCTGAAGTAGTGCTTAAGCCTATTTTCCCAGGTCTGTATACTTTCTTTCCCGGTTTTATCCGTAATGGCATACCTGAGGTCCATGTAATCTGCCTGACTACAACCAAGATCTCCCCTTAGGATACAGCTCATCTCACTATCGCGCATAACAGGCTGAATGGGGCCTGTGTAAGCGCCACTAACCCGTGCAATCCTCCCGTCGGTAGATTTAAATATAAAATGCATGGTATCGTAGTTTTTCAACCCGCCTTTTCTACCGTTTTCACTCAGCATTCCGTAACCCATCACCTCACTAATATTGGGCATATACCAACGTATGAAGTCAACTGGGTGACTCAACCCACCGTACAACCACTTGAAGGAGGATTCCAGCGCCCAAGGCTTCTCTAAAAACCACCTGTGGTCGGCATGGTAATAACTTTCGATGGTGATCAGCTCACCAATTAACCCTTGATCGTAATCTTTTCGCTGCTGAGACATAGGCTCAAAAAACCTAGAGCTTTGCCCCACAAAAACGTGCTTATTAGACTTCTCAGCAAGCTCCAAAAGTCCCTTTGCATCTTTCAAATTGTCAATAAACGGTTTCGTACAAACCACATGCTTATTGTGCAGGAGCGCCTGTTTGACGTGCTCAGCATGCAGGTGGTCTGGCGTGTAGATGGCTATAGCCTCAATCTCTGGGTTATCGAGCATCTGTTGATAGGAATTTGAATAGCAATCTATTCCAAATTCCTTCATCCGCTTTCGCCCCAGCTCCTCATTGATATCGCAGATTTGCAATAAGTCAATTTGATCGCTATTTAATGCTGCAGAGATTGTACTCCTACCTTCGCCTAGGCCTAATATCCCTAGTTTTAATTTATTTATTTCTGACATAATTATCTTTTAAAAAAGATCCACGTTTCCGATTTATCTGTTCCTTTAATCCCTTCTTGGTAGCTACTCATCAATTCATTCCACTCTTCTACCCTGGGGTTATCTAAGGTTGTAAGTTTGTCTATTTCTTGAAAGTCTTTACCCTTCTCAAAGGATATATAAAGCATTAATTGCCGGCCGCTCTTGTACACCAACACTTGATTAAACCCGGCTTTACAGAACCCTTGGGCTACTTCAGGCCACTCTTCAAATTGATCTTGATGGTACTGCAAGTATTCATCCTGCAAGCTCTCATCGTCAACCAATTGCGCGCTCAATAAAACAAAGTCCTCCTCACCGGTGGGCTCGTCTTTCTTGCAATTTCCGCGGTCAAACTCGTAAACCAAATCATTGAACAGCCTACTCTCCAGCTGCGGATTATTGGCTAAAAGAGCGCTTAAAAGCTTCTTCCCTAGCTCATCGTCCGTCTTTAAAAGGTGGTAGCTTCCCCAAGAGTAGATCTCCGGGTTATCGATACCCTGCTCCTTTGCAGCTTTAGAAAAATCTTCTTTACTGAAAGCCGCATTGGGGTCGTATACCTGCACATAAACAGGTTCTAAAAAGGGAACATACGCATTGAACTGTGCCTCGCTTTGAACCGGGTCTTTACTTTGTAGAAGTCCATAAAATTCTTGCTGCAATCCAGCGCTTAACTCTTCTTTACTTGTTTGGGGACCATTATTTTGCCAAATAACCGCCGGTCCATTGGCATTTTTTAAAATCTTTTCTTCAGGAAACCAGTTATTCTCCACTTGCATATAGGCCGACCCTTCATCGGTATATAAATAAAACCAATGGTCTGGAATATGTGCATAAGGAGAGAGGTAGATACTATCGATTAAATTGCCCGTAATCTTTGTCCCAGGTTGTGCTGAAAGGGTATATATTCCAGCAACATCGTACATATATTTACCGTATCTAGTTATTTTATTATCAGAGATCTTATTGTCTCTCATCATATTTACCGTTGGTGTCCAGCCCCAACCTAGGCTAATCCCTGTGTAAGAGAGCTCACTAATATCATTATTTGACACCTCAATCCCTCTAGCAAAGCCTACGCCTATCCCCACTGCTCCCCAATCTTCATTGGCGGCATTATGGATCAGATTATTGGTTATTTTTATCCCTTCGGTAATTTCTCTAGCATCCACAGGGTGGTAAGGCAGATGCGCCTCAAAGCTCTCATCAGAAAACTTTCCCACTAGCAAGGCATTGCCACCAATGTCTTTAAAGACGCAGCCTTTAACCAAAGCTTCTTTATTACCGGTATCAAAATCTAAGGCTGTTGCAGCAACCTGCAAGAACTCACAGCCTTGAAACTCAATATGCTTGGTATTCTCTAAAAACACGGCAGCACCCGGGCGTCCTACCCAAGCTTGGTTCTCGAGCCCCGCCTTATCGAGCGTTCCGGGGATATCCAGCTTATAAGCATCGTAAAAGTACATTCCTGCTTGAAGGGCAACATGCCCGTGTGTATTTGGCCTATTCCAGGCGCTATGTACAAAGTCAATGTCCTGAAAGTGAATATGCTCAACTGGCTGCTCTTTCGTTCCCTTTAAGGTGAGCACATTCTCTAAATAAGGAAACTCTGCTTGTAAGTTACTCGCCTCTTCTCCTGGTCTTTTGTAATAGTATATTTTTCCAGCATCCTCGTCTAAGAACCATTCTCCTGGGCTATCTAAAAAAGCCAGAGCATTCACCAAACGAAATGCCGAGTTACCATGTTCCTCGGATAACCAAGGTTTTGGCCATGGATGTTCGTTTTGAATTTTACTTTCTGGCTCATAGAAAAAAAGCTCAATGCTGTCCTGATGTATGGTGGCATCTTTAACCCTCAGCTGCGCTATAGCCCACCATTGATGGATAAAAAACTCCATCCCAGGAGTAAACTCTAAACCTTTAAAATCATTAGGAATAACGGCACTGGCGCGCTCAAAATTCCAATTTATTATTCTAGGCAGCTCATTATCTTTATGACTCTCAGCACGCTGAGCTTTTTTATTGTTTACCCATAGCTGCCTAAAGTTCACCGATTTCCCTCCCACTTTCGGAGCATCTGCTACTAAGACATGTTTGGCAATCTCCTTGGATATTTTAGGGTGTGACTTCAGTGGCTGCCAGCCCTTAATAGGACGGCCACCAGAAATTTTTACGCGCTGCCCTTTTAATGGGAGAATCCGTGTAGGGCTGTTAGCGGTACCTGCATCTTCAGGTCTAAACACAATCCTTTGATCAGGCCGGTAAACCCCTTCTTCAAGGAAGATATTTATCCCTCCTTGTATGGATTCATCGTTCAAGCGCCTTAATTCTCTAGCTTTCCTAAGTGCATCTTCCAGACTGCTATAGGGTCTTTCAATGGATCCATCAGCATTGGATTGACGAGCATCTAAGGATACAAATAGGTCCGCTGCAAGGGTAGCGCTGCAAGAAAGCAGTGCTACTATCACTAAGACTACAACATGCTTAATACCCTTCATTTTGTCCAAATTCTGATGGGTTAGTAAGAGCATCTAAAAACTGTTGAGGTATGGGCCTATTGATGTGATAAGGCTGCATATGGATAATATCCGGATTGTATTGCTGCACATAATCGTATAGCTTACCTGTTCTTTTCAAATCGAACCACCTGATGTGTTCGCCACAAAGCTCTCTACCTCTTTCCTCCAATAAGAAATCCAGATTCAATTGAGAATCACCTACCTTCATTTCATCTTCCTTACCTTCCACTGCTGCTCGGGATCTTAATACATTAACCAGATCAGCTGCTTTGGTTTTATCACCCCCAGCTCGCATAGTTTCTGCTTCTGCAGCAATTAAATACATCTCTGCAAGACGCATAACGATCACATCTTTGGAACCCACTTGCGAGTTAGCCTCTGGGAGGTCCGGATCGTCATGCTTTTTCAAAGTTGGAAAATGCGTATTAAAACGCGCATTACTAGTAACATTATTTCCATTGTAGGTATCGTTTATATCTACAATAGCATAAGGGGTATTGCGCTTATCTCCACTGACCTCTTGCTTGGTATACCACAGCGCTAAATCACCACGCTGCAAGGCAGTTCCAACCAAAGACTCTGGCTTTTCAAAAGCCGCTAAATCGTCCTTTGTCCAGGTGTAGGAGTCCACATTTAAATAGTATTTTTCACGGAACCAGTCGTTGTACCTTCTGTCTATTGACTCATCGTAAAGGTTTAGTAAATGCCTAGTTGGCATAAATGCCATACCACCAGATTTCGAATTTCTATCTGCACCGTAATTCAGGTCCACCTTCATCCCTGCTTTTTCAGAATATTTAGCCTTAAACCAAATGTGTAATCTATTGGGATTATTGGGCTGAGGGTTGAGAGAATTAATAGTGGAGTGCGTGATAGAAAACATGGCTTCCTTGTTATTCTTATTGTTTTCTGGTAGGAACACTTCCTCAGGTGTATCGTATAGAGATACATCTAAGCTAGATTGGTTGTCAATGACGTACTGTGCCGCTTCCGAAGCAATTTGGTAGTATTTATCCTTTTCACTAGCACTCTCCTCGTAAGCTACACGTGTAATGGCGATACGTGCTTTTAAACCGTAAGCGGCCTTCAAAGTTGCTCTACCAATGTCCGTAACTGGAATAGGCTTCACCGGAAGGTTCTCTATCGCTCTATCGATATCTTCAAGCATCACATCGTAAAAATCCAGTTCAGGAAAACGATTTGCCGTTAGGACTACGTCTTTTGTTTCTTCCAAACGTAAATCTATCGCTCCGTATTGTTCTACCAAATGCCAGTAAGCATAAGCCCTTAAAAAGGAGAACTCTCCAATTCTGGACTTCTTCTCCTCTTCATTGGTAAATGGCACTTCCTCAATACGCTCGAGTCCTGCATTACAGTAGTTCACAATTTCATAAAGCCTATTCCAGGTATTTCTAATCTGCCCTGTTGTGGCGTTCAGCTCTTCGTATTTTGTCATTTGACGACCGTAGCCCGAATTGGCAATATTGATCCATAGATCGGTCCCCCCTTCGGTAAGCATTAATATATCCTCTCGACCGTAGAACTGTGCTCCGAAATAAACATAAGCGGAGTTTACCAGTGAATTGATGCCATCTTCGGTTGAGAACACTAGATCTGCTGTAGTTCCACCTGGATTGTACTCTTCCAAAGAACAACTATGCGTTAGAGCTACAATTCCAAGTCCTATAAAGTATTTTGATATTTTCTTTACAATCATAACTTTCCTTTTTATATATCTAGATTAATACCTAAAACAAACTGCCTCAATAACGGGTTTGTAGCAGACCCGCCGCGTTCAGGATCGTAGTTTTTCACTAAAGGATCCTTCGCCCAGGTAAATAGGTTGTTTGCAGATGCATAAACCCTCAGGCCGTTCAGCTTCATTTTACTCGCTATGTTTTCCGGCAGCTTATAACCTAGAGTAATCGTTTTTAATTTGATATATGATCCATCGACGTAATTATAAGACTGGTAACCCAGATAATTATAAAAGTTTGTCAAACTTGGCCTAGGAAACATGTTACTAGGGTTTTCTGGTGTCCAGTAATCAAAGTGAGCCGGGTGATTTCCTTTCCCCTGCGCATTAAAGATGGAGGTTAGCTCATAATCCATCATCTGCCCCCAGCGAACAATAGTGTACACACTGAGATCAAAATTCTTATAATTAAAGCTATTATTAAAGCCTAAAACCCACTTAGGTACTGGAGATCCTAAATAGGTTACGTCCTCTTCCCCATCAATAACGTAGTCGCCATTCATATCGGCAAGCTTAATATCACCCGGTTTAAAGGGTTGCGTTTTTGCTTTATCTTTAAAATAAGTCGCAGCTTCATCTTCTTCATGCTGTTGCCATATTCCTAGCCTTTTAAAAGAATAAAACGACTGTAAAGGTCTACCAATGAGTAAACTTTCGGTTTCTCTAGTAGTAGCACCAATAATGTCTGTTCCATCTATTAGATCTACAATTTTCTCTTTATTAGCTCCAAATGTAATATCCGAGTTCCAGCTGAAGTTAGTTTTATCGATATTTTTAGTGTTAATCACCACCTCAATTCCTTTATTGCTGGTAGTACCTATGTTTTGATAGATTTGGAATGGTGTGTTATTACCCGAACCCATGGACGTGGGAAGGGTTCTCGGTAAAAGAATATCTGAAGTTTTTGTATTGTACAAATCGGCAACCAGGTTAACTCTACCTGCAAAGAAGTTTAAGTCCACCCCTAAGTTCCACGATGCTGATTTTTCCCAACCTAAATTCTCGTTACCAATCATATTATTATAGGTATAATAAACATACCCTTGATCTTGGAACGCCGCATTGGAATGCCCCGAGACTACCGACTGTGTCCCGTATTCCCTAATCCCTGAGTTTCCTGTTAGCCCATAACTCAACCTAACTTTAAAATCGTTTACCGTTTGAGAATCAAACCAGTCCTCATCACTAACCCTCCAGGCGAATGCCGCAGAAGGGAAAGCCGCCCATTTATTCCCTTTTGACAACCTAGAGGCTCCATCCCAGCGGTTGGATAGTGTAAACAGGTATCTTCCTAAGTACGAGTAGTTCATACGTAAAGCATAGGAAAACGACTGACTTTGCACATAATCCGAGTGGATAGTATAGGAATCCTTTTTATTGGCACTCAAATTATGCCAAAGCTGCTCTTCGATCAGCTGCCCTTCACCGGACATGATCGAGTAGTTCATCTTTGATTGAGTCCAAGATGTTAAACCCGTAAAGTTGAAGTTATGTGCATCTAGATCCAAATTATAGTTGATGATATTATCCCAGTTCAAGAAGCTCTGCTGCGTATTATCAACCGAGGCTCTAGAGGTTGTAAACTCTCCCGCTCTTCGTATCGAAGACGGGCTTTCAAAAGACTTATCGGACAAGAAGGTTAAATTCGCTCCAAAATTAGACCTTACGCTCAAGCCTTGAAGGGGCTTTAGCTCTAAAAACCCATTGGCTACAACATGGGTATTTCCGTTTTTATATTGCGCAGTATGCTCGCTAGCCTCATCCGCCAGAGGGCTAACCTGTCCCTCTCTACCTAAAGGCCAAAGAACTACATTTCCATCGGAATCGTACGGCGTACCTAAGGGTACATTTTGTACCGCTCTATTTAAAATATTACTAGCTCTTTCACTTCCATCAAAATGCGTTATTTGTGAGGTTAACCCTACTTTTATTTGCTCTTTGATACTTTGGTCGATATTTAAACGTAGGTTGTATTTATCTAAGTGGTCGTTTTTAAATGTTCCCAGTTCACGGTAATATCCACCTGAGGCGAAAGCAGTGGTTTTATCGTTTCCGCCTTGTACTGAAAGCTGATGGCTTTGTACCACACCTGTATGGAAAACTTCATCCTTCCAGTTAACCCACTTTTGATCGTTGTAAGCTTGCCACTCACCTGTTGTAAACAAGGTTTGATCGTCCTCTGGTCCATTCCATTGCCCCGAAGTTCTAGCAGCTTCTCTCCGTAAGTTCAAGTAAGCATCTCCGTACAAAAGATCGGGATATTGCGCCCAGCCGTTAGCACCAACATACGCATTGTAATTAATTTTGGGAGTACCGGACTTACCTCTTTTAGTGGTTACAATGATTACCCCATTAGCTCCTTGAGAACCGTATATAGCCGTTGAGGATGCATCTTTCAATACATCAATTGTTTCTATATCCTGAGGGTTGATATCACTGATATTTCCGCCTTGCATACCATCGATAATGACCAGAGGACTATTAGCACCTGGTGCATCAGAAAGCGATCTATTTCCCCTGATTCGCATATCTACCCCTGAGGTAGCACTACCCGACTCACGAACGATATCCAAACCTGGCACCTGTCCTTGAAGAGATTCCATGGCGTTATGCGCGGGCGATCGAACAATATCTTCGGAGCGAACAGAACTTACTGAACCCGTTAAATCCCTTTTCTTCACGGTACCAAAACCTATCACTACCACCTCATCTAAAGCGAGATTATCTTCTATCAGGGATATGGTAAGCTCATCCCCCGGCTTAAAACTTTGCTTATGCTCCTTAAAGCCAACAAAATGTAACACCAACTCCAGGTTCTCGGTTTGGCTTGGTAGGTTTAAAGAAAACCTACCGTCGTTATCTGTAGAGGTGGATAATACGGTGTTAGCAATAGAGACGGTTACACCAGCTAATGGCACCCTTTGCTCGTCTAAGACTACACCGGATACTGTATTGGAGTCTTGGTTTCCTTGAGCCATTACAGAAGGTACAGTTACAAGAAGGCACAGTATGAGCATGCCCAAAGCTCGCCACCATTCACCTCGGTAGCCTTTCCCTAAAACCTCCCTTAATGTATGCTCCATTCTTGAATATTTATATGTCATCATAAATTGTATTGTTTTAGTCCATCCTGTTATTGAATAGCAATAGTCTTTTTACCGAGCTTCGAATTCAATTGTACTTTAGCCGGCTTACTGGAGTCTTTCTTCCTCAAAAAAGCTACTGCCAGTCCTTTGTAAGTTTCTCTTTCAGGTTTACTCAAGGAGTTTAAATCCGCTTGGTATCCGTTATCGGTTCCAAGAACTTCTATATTTTCTAATTCCTCTAAGGATATTTTCAAATCTTCATGAGGAACTGTATTTCCATCTTTATCCACTAGAGAGAACGTAGCAAATACCAGGTCATCTTCCTGGCCAGTTGCATATTTTTCCGATTCTAAAGCTACCTGTATATCTACAGGGGATCCAGCCGTAAACTTACTGGTTTCTTGTAACGGCTGACCATCTTTATATTTCACTACTTTAAGTTCCCCAGCTTGAAATGGAACCTGCCATTTTGCATGCAATTGCTCTGGATTCTTTTTCGCTTTCCCGTAGCTTTCTCCATTAATAAAAAGCTCTACTTCATCAGCATTATTATAGTAGCACCATACATCCACTTGTTCCCCTTCATTCCAGTTCCAATGCGGAAGTACGTGTAAAACTTCTTTATCGGTCCACTCGGACTGGTACATGTAGTAAACATCCTTTGGAAGTCCAGCTAAATCAACTATTCCATAGTAAGAACTTCTGGCGGGGTATGGGTAAGGCACCGGCTCTCCTAAATAATCAAAACCCGTCCAAACAAATATCCCGGAAAGGAAGTCTCTCTTTTTCACTTCAATCCAAGCCCTTTCATGGCTCGTCCCCCAATAAGCCGCCACATTATCGTAGGCGCTTACGGTATAATCGTCATTACCATTGGTCACGTACTTATCCTTTGAGGAAGCTGGCCACAGCTGTATGGTGTCGTGAAGCGCATCGTACACACCACGGGTCTGTAGTGCGGAGGTCGTTTCTGATGCTAAAAGCGGATAATTTTTAAATTCTTTAGGTAATTTATCGTAATCAAAGTACTTATAGTTAAAACCCAGTACATCCAGAGATTCAGCTTGTGCTATAAAGTTCTTATCATAATTCGTTTCCGTTAAGGCTACTGTCACTGGGCGGGTGGGGTCTATTGTCTTCACCACTTGGCTCATGTTTTTAGTCAGGTCAACGCCTGTGCTATCAAATTGCTCTCTAATTTCATTTCCTATACTCCACATAAATACAGAAGTATGGTTTCTATCTCTTTTTATAAAGCTTTCCAAGTCACTGATGTGGTGTTCCTTGAAATCGATATGGTAGTCGAATTTATTTTTCCGAAGCCTCCACATATCGTACGCTTCGTTATATACTAATAGGCCTAATTCATCGCATAAATCAAGTAACTCTTTAGCCGGCGGGTTGTGTGCTGTACGAATAGCATTCACGCCCATTTCCTTCATAATTACCAGCTGGCGCTTGGCGGCCGATTTATTAAAACTTGCGCCAAGCAGTCCCAAATCATGGTGCATACAAACACCATGAATTTTCATATACTGGTCGTTTAAGAAGAATCCTTTCTGCACATCAAAGTTAAAATCTCTAAACCCAAGGCGGTAAGAAAGTGCATCGACCTGGCGACCACTAGCGTCTTTCAGGCTAATAGTAAGGTTGTAAAGGTATGGGTTATCGACATCCCAAAGCTTGACATTTTTCACCTCTGCTGAGAAGTCCAGCTTCCCTTGACTTAGGGCTTGCTCTTTGGCTAATACGGACTGACCGTTTTCATCCTCTAGGCTAATGGAAGCTGTTAAAGCACCACTCTTTCCAGCCACTTGCGAGGCAATATGCAGCTCACTTAGCGCCGCCTGGACTTTAGGCGTTGTGATAAAGGTCTCTTCTTTTAATAAATGAACGGGGTTTCTTTTTTCTAAAAACACCTTTCTATAAATCCCTGCTCCTGTGTACCAGCGCGAGTTTGGCTGCAAGCTATTATCTACACGCACAGCGATGGTATTGGGCTGCCCCGAAGGGTTCAAGTGCGCTGTCAATTCTTTTTCAAACGATAGGTAGCCGTTAATATGCTTACCTATATAGTGACCATTTATCCACACCTCCGTATACCGCTGAGCGCCACCAAAAAGCACATGTATCTCTTTATTCTCATCGCCTTTATCCAAGGTAAAGGTTTTCCTGTACCAACCCACGCCACCTGGCAGAGCTCCTCCAGCATTCCCTGCTGGGTATTTCTCATCAAAATCAAAACCTATACTCCAGTCGTGTGGTAGATTCACCTTTTGCCAACCTCTAGGCTGATAATCTTCATGTCTATACGATAAATCATCATCCAAGGTAAAAGACCACCCCTGGTTAAAATCTACGAGTTCCCTCGATTGTCCAAACGCTACCTGAACTATAAAAGCAAGTATAATAGCACCGATAAACCTAATTTGCATTTTTTATATGTTGATTTTTAATAAATTCTATTTCACTATTCCCTAAATCCTTTGAACTCGCTACCGCTATCCCTCGATTTCCATCTTTATCTACTGCGCAGTAAAAGTGGTATACCGTGCCTTTGTGATTTATTACAAAGGATTTATGCGCATACAACTCATCGTAAGGTTCGCTAGATTCAATCAGATCTTTACCTTCCCAATCGGTCCAATTCACTAAGTCTTTAGAAACGGCGAACCGGTTGAAGGCACCTTCTTTATTTTCCCAAAACGCACCAAAGTAAAACATCACCCA
>Ga0079226_10000052_pt1 | contig 66713 bp, 59 predicted proteins | sample Poulit2014_FD_76345 | JGI IMG/M metagenome (GOLD analysis project Ga0079226, IMG submission 76345) | Agricultural soil microbial communities from Georgia to study Nitrogen management - Poultry litter 2014 | ecosystem: Environmental > Terrestrial > Soil > Agricultural land | place: USA: Georgia...
AATTTCTACTTGTGCCAGCTGGTCATTTTTTTGTCTTAGCCAGTATTCAGTCAAAGCCGGTTTGCCTTGTTCGCCTACCTGCCTTTTCAAGATAGAAGACAAGTCGCGTTCGATGGAAAAATCGATCCAGCCATGATCGTCTAGCTGAGTAAAATCACCGGAAACAACTGCCTGATATTTTTTTACTAATCGTTTTGTCCTTAATTGCTGATCAAGTAAAGCATGACAAAAACTATGTTTGGCAAAAAGCATCAGTCCACTGGTGTCCCGATCCAAACGCGTCACAATATGGACCACCTGATCCTGGTAGCCTTGCCTTTTATAATAAGCTTTCACCCGATTAGCCATCGTCTTATTCGGATGATACTGAGCTGGAATAGAAGCAATACCACTAGATTTATTGACTACTAATAAATGTTCATCCTCATAAACAACATCGATTGGACTGGAATCGTCCAAAAGCGTTTCATGCGCCTTTTCAGCTGGTGTTATAACCAGAACACGGTCATTTTTCTTTAAATTAAACAAGACATTTTCCTCCTGCCCATTGACATAGATCTTGCCTCCCTGAAACTTGATCTTAGCCAAAAGTCCTTTTGAGATGCCTTGCTCTTTTAAGAAATATTTGAGCTGCTGCTTTTCGTTTTTATAATAATGAAAAACAAATTCCATCGACCTAGACTTCTCCGATAAATGATTCTTTCACCCGGTGCCAAAAACGCATATGGCGATAAGAAGCAAAGTGAATGCGCTCTTGGGCTACTCTGAAAGAAATGGAAACAACATCGTCATGCCGGATAGAAAAGCGATCGATAGTGATCATATAGTCACTGCTTTCTTCTAAATCAATTCTTAACCATTCTTTATCTGAAATGATGATTGGCGAGCCTAAGGTACGGAAAACACGATTATTCAATGACGCAATCTCAGCCAATTGAAAGGCATTAATACTTGGATGTAAGACAGCTCCACCGACACTCTTATTATAAGCAGTTGAACCAGTAGGCGTCGAGATCGATAAACCATCCCCGCGAAAACTTTCGAAAAGCTCATCTTTAATATAAACATCGGCTACCATGGTATGGTTGCCACGTTTGATCGTTGCTTCATTTAAAGCTAAAAACCGCTGAGGATTTTTTTGATTCCGATATTTAACTTGAACCTCTAATAAAGGATAACTGACCGTGGTCGTCTTATTATTCGATAAATTAGAAACTAATTCTTCTAACTCGAAATCACGCCAATCAGTATAAAAACCCAGATGGCCCGTATGCACACCCACAAAACGAATATGAGTCAATTGTCGATCAAAAACATGGAAGGCCGATAAAAAAGTTCCATCTCCACCGATTGAAATGACAATATCGGGATGCTTTTGATCAATTTTATAATCAGCCGCTTTAAGTAATTCAGTTAATCTTTTTTTTGCTGTAAAGGAATCATCATTCTTACTATGAATAATTGCCACTCTACCTTTTGCCATTCATATGACTCTCCTTTTTATCGATATACTTTCCTTTGCCATGAGAAAATAAATGCTGAGCTTCTTGGATTTCTTCGCGAATGCTCGACATTTCTTCATCTAACCGATAAGCTGCTTCAGCGGCACGAATCAGACGATCACTAATTTCAGCTGGAAAGTCACCTTGATATTTGTAGTTTAAGGAATGTTCGATCGTTGCCCAGAAATTCATTGCCAAAGTCCGTATTTGAATTTCGACTAATAAAATCTGCTGTCCATCAATTAATTGAAGTGGATATTCAATAACCAGATGATACGAACGATAGCCACTTTCTTTTTTATTGGTGACATAATCTCTTTCTGCCACGATAGTCATGTCTTTGCGATTTCGCAAGATCCTGACCACTTCATAGATATCTTCTACAAATTGGCACATAATGCGTAAACCTGCTATATCTGACATTTCGCTTTCTAAACGTTCGAGCGAGATCCCCCGTAATTTTGTTTTTGCCAAAATACTATCCACTGGTTTTACTCGCCCTGTGACAAATTCAATCGGGACATGCTCTGATTTTTCACGAAACTCTTTACGAATTCCACGTAATTTTACTTTAAGTTCAGTAACTGCTTGTTCATAAGGAGCTAAGATTTTATCCCAATCATTTTTCATTTTATCATCTTCCTTTAGGCAAAGATTCTTTTATCATTCTATCATAATTGTATTAAAAACCTTACTTAATCTCCTGATTTGTTGACGACAAGTCCTTTTTTTAGTAAAAAGAAGTAAAGGAGGACTATCATGAGCCAACAAATTGAAATTGAATTTAAAACATTACTATCAAAAGAAGATTATAAGCGGATTTGCGATTATTATCAATTACAACAGTCGGATTTTTTTAGCCAGACAAATTACTATTTTGACACTAACGATCAGACCTTAGCCAAAAACAACTGTGGCTTAAGGATCAGAGCCTTAAATGGTGCTGGTGAATTGACCTTGAAAACACCTACGAATGAAGGTCGCTTAGAAACGACTGATCGTTTAACTGCCCTGCAGGTAGAAAAAAGACAGATCCGTCCTGATGGCGCAGTTGCAAAAAAACTAAGGGAATATCAGGTGCTGCCCACTGAGTTAAAGTTACTAGCAGAACTCACAACAAAAAGAGCTGAATTCAAAATAGCTGAAGGGTTATTAGCATTAGATGAAAATTGGTATAGTAATCAGCATGATTATGAATTAGAACTAGAGGTAGACCAGACAACTGATAAAAATACTTTCTTACAGTTGCTGGAAAATTTCCACATCCCCTACCAAACTGCCGAAAATAAAGTAAAGCGTGCATTAAAGAATACAGCAGGAAATTAAGAAATCTAACAATATGAAAGAATGCTCCCTTTAAGCAAAAGATGCCCCTACAGTTGTAACCTGCAAGACTGTAAGGGCGTTTTTATTACTTATCCAGTTGATCTACAAGTATCTCTAACTCATCAAGCCTACTTGCAAAAACCTTCATCGCATCTTTTATATAAGCTGCTTGGGTCATATCTACACCCGCTTTTTTCATTACCTCAATGGGGTAATCACTATCGCCGGATTTTAAATAGTTTAAATATTTTTCCAAGCTGGCCGAACCCTGATTTAAGATTTTCTGTGACAAAGCAGACGCCGCAGAAAAGCCAGTTGCATATTGGAAAACATAGTAATTATAATAAAAATGTGGAATCCGAGCCCATTCTAAATGGATCTCAGGATCATCTTCTACAGCTTCTCCATAGTAATGCTGATTCAATTTTCCGTAATAATCACTTAAAAAATCACTCGTTAGCGGAGTCCCCTTGGCATCTTCAAGGTGCATAAAATGCTCAAACTCAGCAAACTGTGTCTGTCTGAAAATCGTTCCTTTGAAGCCATCTAGATAATGATTCAAAACATAGGCACGGATACGCGGATCACTTTCAGTTTCTAGTAAATATTCAGTTAAGATATTCTCATTGGTTGTCGAGGCAATCTCAGCTAAGAAAATGGAATAGTCGCCGTAGACATATGGCTGGTAATGACGGCTGAAATAGCTGTGAACACTATGTCCCATTTCATGAACTAGCGTAAACAACTGATCCAGCGTATCATGCCAATTAAGTAGAATATAAGGATTCGTATCATAAGCTCCTCCAGAGTAAGCACCACTGCGTTTACCCTTATTCTCGATTACATCGATCCAACGTTCATCAAAAGCTTTTTTAACAACACTCAAATACTCTTTGCCAAGTGGTTGTAAAGCTTCTAAAGCTTTTTCTTTGGCCTTTTCAAAAGTGAATGTGATGGGTGCTTCGCCCAAAAGTGGTGTATACAGATCATACATATGCAATTGGTCAACTTTCAACAAACGCTTGCGCAGTTTCATATAACGCTGTAATAAGGGTAAATTTTCATTGACTACCTTTACTAAAGTATCATAAACACTTTCAGGAATATGATTGGACGCTAAGGAGAGCTGCCTAGCTGAATCATAATGACGAACCTTGGCTTGATAATTATGACTTTTCACATGAGAACTCAAAGTCGAAGCCAGAGTATTAGAAAACTGCTCGTAAACACTGTACAAACCTTTAAAAGCTCTTTGGCGTGTCTGTCGATCAGTGCTTTCCATTAACTGGCCATATACCCCATGAGAAAGTTGAATTTTATTGCCTTTTTCATCTTCGATCACCGGAAATTGTAAATCAGCATTATTCAAAATTGAAAAGGTATTACTTGATGCTGCAAAAATTTCCCCTGCTGCCGCCAGCAAAGCTTCTTGTGCCTGCGGTAAAACATGAGGCCTTTGTGCAACAATTTGCTCGATGAAATGACGGTAAATTTCAAGTTTCGGTTCTTGGGAAAAATAATCCCAAATAGTTTCATCACTTAAAGTCAGCAATTCTGGCTCAAAAAAGGATAAAGCTTCACTAGCTTGTGTTAACAAAGCTCCTGCACGTGCATTTAAAGCTTGATAAGTAGCATCAGAAGTATCCTGATCATTTTTCAAGCTGCTATAAACATATAAAGTTTCCAATTGACGATAGACCTCTAAAAAATATTCAATTGCAGCTAAAAAAGAGGCTGCCCCTTTATTCAAACTTCCTTGATAAGATTGGGCTTTTGTCAATTTTTCTTTAAGATCTCTAAAAGCTGCCTCAAAAGACTCGTCACTAACAAAAATTTTACTTAGATCCCAGGTCATCGACTTAGGTAAATCCTGACGCTTGGGTAATTGTTTGGCTTCTGACATCTTCATCCTCCTAAAAACTTAATAACCCAATTTTAGCACAATTTCACGCCCGGGTAAAAAGCAATTAATTCAGCAACACAATTTGCGGCACTCTTGATAAAGCTGCCATAAAACTTTCTTTTGCGAAATAAAAGGATACAACCAGACATGTTCTAATCCTTTGATCATTTGTAGCCAATGATTAAAATCGCTAGCTTTAATAAAACAAGCTCGTAAAAAAAGCAGATCATCTTCAAAAAAGAAATGAAAAAAGCTCGGCAGATAACACCAATCAGGCAGGTCCTGAACTGTCAGATGAATAAAGTAAAGTTTCTCCTGCAAACGAATCGTCCGGATATTTTTATCGGCTAATTTACGGTAGATAAAATAGCGATAATCTTGTGCTTTCCACAAAAAACCATTTTGTTGCTGGGAAAAATCAAGCTTGATCGTCTCAAAAGCAGACCAATTGATGATTTGATAGGACATGCCGAAGTGATAGTGCCACTTAATATCGTAAAGCAGACATAACTCTTTTTTAAAAGGACGGATCAGCCATAAACATAAACATCCATGGTAAAAATAAGTACTGCCTTTTTGAATAGGACCAAAATGCCTTTTGGGGGCTAATTTCTCACCCAACAGCCACCAGGGATAATAACCATAAGCTAAATAATTTTGATTTCTTTGCATGAAACGCTTGATCGGCAAAGGCGAACATTGGACTTCAATTGGCATTTTCTTTAATAATAAGTCCGGCCGCTGCTTTAATTTCGGCAGATAAGCCTCCAGCTCACCTCCGGGAAACCATTGTTCCAGCAATAGTTTACCCTGCAAATGCTCTTTGGTCTCACCTTCTGAAAAACTAGTGCAACAACTATGGGCTTTATGAGCAAAATGAGAAATTTTCACCTTCCCTTTTCTGAATACCACTGCTTGATGACAACTAGGACAAAAGAGTTCTTCTTTTTTCTTATGATAATGACGACTATCAACCAACTGTCCTTTTTCTGACTGTGCAATCAACATGCTATCTCCCCCTCATATAAGAGATACGCATTTTTTTGGCAAATCCTCTTTTTTTAGTCAAAAAAAGACGGAAAATTAAAGATTTCCGCCTTAAATACTATTTAAAATATTTTCTTGTCTGTTCCAAAGCACGATCAGCCATGATTACTTGTCCATGTTCTGCTAAATACTCTGGTGTCAAATCTTTTTTCTTGGCAAATTCAAACAGATGAGCCAGCTGATCATCAATTGAAAGATCCGTTATATCTTCTTTAAAATCAACCTTTAAATAATAAAGCTGATCTAAAGTATATAAAGAAGTTCGAGCTTCAGTCAGCTGGACTTCTTTAGCTGACTGGATAAATTCTTCAAAAGAGTCAAAAGCAAAAACAAAAGAGCGCCTGGCGACTGTATCTGTTGTTTGCTTACTGTCTGCAGACTTTTCAGCAGCTCGTTCTTTAAACCATTTCATCATCTCATCTTGTGAATATCCTTCAAAATTTTCCGGATCTTCATGCTTGAGCCAATCAGTGATCTCTTCTGGTGAATAATAACTACCATAAGTTTCATAGGGATCAATATTATCAAAAGAAACGTTTTTGCTGATAAAAAGTTCTAAGCCGTCACCTTTAGGCATTACTTGAAAAGTAACTGCATCGCTTCCTTTAAATTCTTCTTCTACATCAACTTCTTCTAGAATACTATAAAAGAAGTTTTCAATCTCTTTCCTGTTTCCAAGTAAATCCAAGAAAGTGATTCCTCTGGCAGCTAAATCTTCATTTTTAATTGATACCCGAATCGTATCTTCATTAATATGTTCCATTTCCATCTTAGCCACACCTCACTTACTTTTACTATCTTATAGCTTCATTGTAACGGAAGTCATACAAATGTAAAGGAAAAAAGCTTCAAAAAATAAGTTTCTCTTAAAAACTCCGCTTTATTTACTGGTGTAAAAAAAGCTGAGATTATTCTCAGCTTTTATAGACCTGCCATCAGTTGAGCATTGCGCAATTCTAACTGTCGTACATCGCGTGGTAAAAAACGGCGAATCTCATCTTCATTAAATCCTACCTGTAGTCTTTTTTCATCAATCATGATCGGTCGACGTAACAAACCCGGATTTTCTTGGACTAATTTTAAAAGTTCAGTCAGAGACAACTCATCTAAATCCATATCCAACTTCTGAAATACTTTAGACCGTGTCGATATGATCTCTTCAGTACCATCTTCCGTCATTTTTAGAATATTTGTCAACTCTTCCTGGTTCAATGGTTCTGAAAAAATATTACGTTCAACAAAAGGAATTTCGTGTTCCTGCAGCCATGCGCGAGCTTTTCGACATGAAGTACAGCTTGGGGAAGTATACAGTGTCAACAATGTGCATCACTCCTTTATCATACAAACCACAACAATTTCAATTTTGTTTCTGTTCTCATTATATCGTATTTCATCTATAATTACTAGTACATTTACAATATTAGTTATGTCTAAATCATAAAAATAATTTGAAGAAAAGTTGATATATCCACCTTTTTGTTCCAGCTTCAATAACATTTACACAAAAAACAACAGTAGTACAGATTGAAATATTCTGTACTACTATTGTTTTAGTCAAAAAATTTATCTATTTTTTCATATTAATTATTCGTGAAATTGTGCCTGATAAAGTTTTTTATAATGGCCATTTTTTTTCATTAATTCTTCATGCGTTCCCGCTTCAATAATACCCGCTTCACTCATGACGACAATCCTAGTTGCGTGTTTGATTGTTGCCAGACGATGAGCAATGATCAAGGTTGTGCGGCCTTTTGTCAAAGACTGCAGGGAGTCTTGAATAACTTGCTCGGTTTCAGTATCTAAAGCTGAAGTTGCTTCATCCAATATTAAAATAGGCGGATTTTTTAAAAACATGCGGGCAATTGCCAGACGCTGCTTTTGTCCACCAGATAATTTTACACCCCGCTCACCTATGACTGTATCTAAACCATCACTCATCTTTTCTACTACAGCTCTTAAATGTGCCAGATCAACAGCTGCTTCAATCTCTTCTTGGGTTGCAGCTAATTTTCCATAGGCAATATTTTCACGAATTGTTCCCGGAAACAAAAAAACATCCTGCTGTACAGTTCCAATCTGCTGGCGCAAAGAAGCAAGCGTCATTTTTTTTATATCGATCCCATCAATCGTAATAAAACCAGCTGTCGGCTCATAAAAACGTGGCAATAAGTTGGACAGAGTAGTTTTACCAGAGCCGCTTTGCCCTACAAAGGCAACTGTTTCACCAGCATGGATCGAAAAATTTAAATGATTTAAAACCTTGGTTCCATCCCCATAAGAAAAAGACACATCATGATAGTTAATATTTCCTGTCAGTTTTTTCACTGCTGTAGCATCATGAGCGTCTTTAATTTTAACCGGTCTATCTAGCTCTTGTGTCAATCTTTTAAAACCGGCAATTCCTTTAGGATATTGTTCGATCATCGTATTGACCTTTTCAATAGGACGGACAAAGACATTTGATAACAAGATAAAACCAACAAATTCACCATTTGTTAATTCTCCTTGAATGGTATAATAAGCACCAAAGACTAAAGCAAATAAATTGATCAGGCGGATCATTAAATAGTTATAGGCTGAACTCACTGCCATAACACGATAAAAAGCCAGTTTAGAGCGTTTGTATAGCTCACTCAAATCACCAAAACGCTTTTTTTCAAAATCTTCATTGGAAAAAGACTGAGTCACCCGGATACCACTTACTGATGCTTCTACACCAGCATTGAATTCACCAATATTTTCGTAGATCCGATCATTGACACCTGTCATTTTATGGTTGAAAAAAACCAGTGCGATCGTAATAAAGGGAATCAGAACAAAAGTAGCGATCGCTAGCTTCACATGCATATTGAGCATTAAAATAAAAGATCCGATCAATGTCATCAGAGTGATAAAGACATCTTCTGGTCCATGATGGGCAACTTCTGAAATTTCAAATAGGTCGGTTGTTAAACGGCTGATCAACTTCCCGGTTTTCTGTTCATCATAATACTCAAAAGACTGGGTTTGTAACTTGGAAAACAGCTCTTTACGCATGTCAGTTTCAATCAGCACCCCTAATGTATGACCAAAAAAGACTACTATATACTGTAAGACTGTATTAATCACATAAAATGCCAGTAAAGCTGTACAAGCAAGCAAAATAACACGGAAATTATTCTGCGGCATAATTTTATCAATAACTTGATTAACTGCAATTGGAAAAGCTAACTCTAAAATCCCAGCTAAGATCGCACAAGAGAAATCTAAAATAAACAGATGTTTGTATGGCCGATAATAAGAAAAAAAACGTTTCAACAAAACGATCCCCCACTTCAAAACATAATAAACTTTATTATAAAGAAAAACAGCTTGAAAAGCAAAGCAATAAAATAAAAAACAAGCGCTCCAGTCTTTGATGAAATACTTGTTTCTGCCCAAAGTTCAATCTCTTTTTCAGAAAAAGTTTTTAAGATAATGTACGTACTTTTATTAAAACTCTGTTCATTTCTTAAATAATGTACGTACTTTTATTAAAACTCTGTTCTTTTTTCTCCAACAATATGCAAAAATCACCCACTATTAGTGGGTGATTTTTGCTTACTCGCCTATTTTCAATATTGAACGGATATCTTCTTCAGTCATTTGGCGTAGTTGAGCTTCATTGCCTTGGATGACATTTTTAAACAATTCTTTTTTCTCCTGTTGTAAAAAATTCATCCTTTCTTCAATCGTACCTTCTGCAATCATCCGCCAGACTTCGACAACATGTTCCTGACCAATCCGATGAGCTCTGCCAGCGGCCTGTTCTTCTACTGCCGGATTCCACCACAAGTCGTATAGGATTACTGTATCTGCACCGGTTAAGTTTAAACCCGTACCACCTGCTTTTAGTGAAATCAAGAATACATCACGCTGACCTTCATTAAAAGCATCCACCATCTCAATGCGATCTTTAGGTGGCGTACTACCACGCAAATAAAAAGTAGAGAATCCTAAATCGGCAAGTGCTTCTTCAATAATACTTAACATGCTAGTAAATTGAGAGAACAATAAGACACGCCGACCATTTTCTATAGCAGCCTGAATTAAATCTTTCACTTGTTCTAATTTACCGGAGCCCCCTTGATAATTAGCAACAAACAGACTAGGATCACAACAGATCTGACGTAAACGTGTCAGACCAGCTAAAATACTCATGCGATTTTTCTTAAAGTCGGCAGAATCCATGGTTGAAACTTCTTCGCGCATTTGTGTCAAATATGCCAGATAAACTTTCTTTTGCTCATCGGTCAAAACGCTATAATAGTTTGTCTCCAATTTTTCCGGCAAATCTTTTAAGACGGTTTGTTTATCACGCCTTAAAATAAAGGGACGGATCATCTCCGCAATTTCACCTTGTGAAAGAGACCGGTATTTTTGTCGGTTAGGGAAAAAACCGGGCATGATCATTTGAAATAATGACCATAATTCATCCAAATTATTTTCAATGGGAGTTCCACTTAAAGCAAAACGATGTGGGATAGTCAAAGAACGTAAGGCTTGTGCTGTTTTAGTGGCACTATTTTTAACCATCTGTGCTTCATCCAAAATCAAATAGCCCAAGGACATTTGGCGATAATCTTCAATATCCTGACGTAAACTAGCGTAAGAAGTGATCCAGATATCAGCCTGATCTGCTAAGAGTTCTGCTCGTTCTTGACGATTGCCGGAGACAACGGCACATTTTAATGAAGGAGCGAAACGGCGAATCTCTTGCTGCCAGTTAAAAGTCAAGCTAGCCGGTGCGACAATTAAGGCCTGGATCGAACTTTTTTCGTCTTTTTCAGATAATAAGTAACTGATTGCTTGTAAAGTCTTGCCTAATCCCATTTCATCGGCTAAGATACCGCCAAATTGATAATGACTTAACATCTTCAACCAGCGAAAGCCAGTCAGCTGATAGTCGCGTAATTGGGCATGGACACCTTCTGGTAAATCAGCTGGAAAATCTTCCGGGTGGGTCAAATCAACTGTCATTTTCTGAAAACTTTCGCTGAAGTCTGCCTGGCCGGCCAATTGATTTTGAATCTGCAGACCCTGGTTTAAGGGGACCTTCATCACGCCCTGATCCGCTGAATGGATCTTATCACGCAACTTGGCCAAAGTCTGACTGGTTGCTTGAAATTCTTCTGATTCTAATGAAAGTATCTGTCCATTTTCCAAAGTATGAAATTTTTCATGATTAAGCAAACTTTGTAAAACTGCATCTACCTCATTTTGCTTGATTCCACTAATATCAAAAGAAACATCTAACCAGGAACCAGCTTCAGAAACCTCAATATGAGGCTGAAATTTCTGTCCATCTAAAAAAAGTTCTCGTAATCTTTTGCCTAAATAAATTTCTCCTAATTGACGCAGATAATTTAATTCCTGATTGAAAAAGCGATATAAGGCTTCTTTTTGAGGAATCGGTTTATGCCAGCCTGTTTCACTGGCACTATAGCCTAATTGTTCGATCACCGACTGAGCTTGTTGTTCCCGTTCATAGTCACGTAATACTTCCGGATGGTCTGTTGGGATCTGCTGATGATCCTTATCAGTAGAAAAAATTATTGTGCCATAAACTTTGTCCAAACGCAGCTCGATCATGCCTTTTTTTTTCTTTAAATAAAAGCGCAAAAGCAAGGGTTCACTACTGATATACTGATAAACTTCAGCATCGATCTGGATGGTTCCAATTTTCTTTAGAAGAGGTAAAATCTGTTTAAATAAAACCGATAATTCATTTTGCGGATAAACGATCACAGGTTTTTCCAAGCGTTTTAGCAGCTGTTCCATCGTCAAATAAATATCTAACTGCTGATTAGACAAAAGCACGATTTTATTATCTAAAATTGCCCAGCCGTAACTCTGATAAATCTTAGCAAAATCACGTTCGATTTTTAACGAAAAAGTATCACCTTGAGCTTTGTCTAAATGAAACAATAGTGGATGATCTTCATCAGAAAATGTCACTTCACGTAATTTTTGGTCTCCGTTTTGAAAAATAAAAGGGAAATCTGCCATTTTTTCTACAAAGTATCCCGCTAATTCGACAGGTAATAACAGATATTTTTTCTCCATTTTTCCATCTATTAAAATTCCTGCTCGGCCCGATAGTTCCTGGGTTCTAGCCATCCCGGAAAGTAAGTCTAAAAGTTCATTTTCAGTCTCTGTAAAAGCTTTCTGATTTAACAGGAAACTATTGCGCTTATTCGCTGTGTAGACTTTTTCTTCCTGATAAACCTGCAAAAACTTATAAATGTTTTTGATCATATAAGTTCGTCCATGCTGCTGGCCGACTTTTAATGAAATACCTAATACGTCTAATTCATTTCTATAAGGGTTGGTGGCGATACTGTCAAGTTGACATTCAATTTGTAAAGGAACAGCACTTTTAGTCGGTTTTTGAGATAAATGTTGAAGACCATTGGAAAACATTTTAGAAGGCGAAAAATCATCTATTGGGGGCGTAGAATCAGCCGTGATCATACGACTTTTCCCTTCTTTACGTAAAGCTAATTCAACTGCCACTGTATGTTTACAAAAACCGTGCTCTTCCCAATAAGGACATTGACAGTAATCTTCTTCTTTTGCACTGGCATCCAGATCAACACGGTATACTTCACTGCCTAAAACTTCCGCATGCCAGACCTGATTTTGAGCATCTGGTGTCACAGATAAAACTCGACCATCATTCATATAAGTTCTTGCTTTTTCAATAATTTTTTCAGGAATACTCCACTTCATTGGCCTGCCACCTTCCTTTACTGGACTTGTTTCACTTTAATAAAACTTTGGCCATTACCTTTTTTTTCTACTAATAACTGCTGATTAATGCGATTTTTAAGTTCGCCAACGTGACTAATAATCCCGATCATCCTTCCTTCATCTTCGACCATTTCCAAGGCTTCAATTGCCATTTCGAGGGCATCTTCATCTAAGGAACCAAAGCCTTCATCGATAAATAATGCTTCGATTGCCACTCCCCCTTCATGATTTTGAATCACATCCCCTAAAGAAAGAGCCAGAGCCAAAGCAGCAATAAAACTTTCTCCGCCAGAAAGAGTATGGGCACGGCGGCTGACACCGGCATGGTCATCAAAGATATCAATTTCTAAACCCGTCGATTTTTTATAACTGCCCTGCTGTTTGGACAGTTGAAACTGATAGCGACCCTGGCTGAGTTTAGCTAGTCGATAATTGGCTGTCTCTAAGATTTCCGCCAAATAGGCTTGTAGAACATATCTTTCGATCCCCAGCTTTTGCTCGTTATTGCCGTTCATCGTATCCACCAGCTGACTCATTTGACTCAATTCTTCAACTTGAGCTTTATTTTTTTGGTAAGACTGCTTAAAGTCTTGATAAGTCTGCTGATTAAGTCGCTGTTTCTCCGTTAATTGTATCAACTTTTGCTGAGCTCTTGTCGTTTTATCTTCTGCTTCTTGTAAAGCCAGCTGTAAAGCAGCTAAATCATAAGAAACAGCAGTAGCATATGAACTTAAATCAACTAACCGCTCTTTCAGATAGCTTTTTTCTTTTTGATATTTTTCGATTTGTTGCTTGAGCTGAGGCAACTGCGTAAGTTCACCTAACAAATCACGCATTTTTTTTATTGTCAGCTGATAGCCACTTGTTTCAATCGCTCTAATTAGTCGCATCTGCAACTTCTGTCGTTTTTTTTCTAAATTCTGTAAGTAAGCTTTTTGCTGATTCAGACGTTCACTGAATATAGTCGCATTTTTTTGGCAGCTTTCTTTTTGCGCTTGAAAACCTTGCAGTTTCTTTTGTAAAGCAGTATTTTCCTGACTGAACTGAGCTTGTTGCTCTTCTAAATAAGCGGAATTCACTGAACCCACTTGCTCAACTAAAGTCGCTAATCTCGACTGTCTTTGGGCATCTTGTGTTTTTAATGCTTGATAACTGTCGTTTTGGCTGACCAATTCCTTTTCAAATGACTGAATTTTATTGTACAAATCGACGCGCTGAGCTTTTGCTGCTTGAAGTTCCTGTTTTGCTTGATTTAATTCTTCTTGTCTTTCACTCAGGCAATCCTGCAGATCTATTTGGTCAGCAGAAATATTTAAAGCTATTTCACACTGCTTGACCTTTTTATTTTTCTTTTGCTCACTATCCTTAATTTTTCGTAAAAGCTCTTTTTTTTTCTCCTCTTGATTTGCCAGCATGGTCCTAACTTTTTGCAAGTCGAGCTGAGCTTTCTGATAGTCAGCTTCGCTTTGTGACAATAAGCTTTCGCTCTCTTTGATCTGCTCTGAACTATAAAAGCCTGAACTGGACGCTTCAACCTTATGTTCAGTTGAACCACATACCGGACAAGGCTGTCCTGGTTCAAGCAGCAAGCTTAAACGAGCAATCTGGAGTTGTGCATTTTGACTGCGGGCTTTTTCAAAAGCAGCTTTAGACTGAGCAACCAGCTCTTGTTGTTCTTGAACTTGCCTTTGTAATTGTTCTTTGATTTTTAGCATAGACTGCTGATCATTAAGTAATAAATGATGTTCAGTTTGCAGTTGCTTATATTGCTCCACTAAGGTCTGACACTGTGACAAATGAACTTCTTGTGCTGCTATATCTGCTTCAGTCAAGATTTTCTGCTCGACTTGTTCGACAAAAAGCCGCTTTTTACTTAACTTTTCTTGTAATTCTGTTTGTTTTTTTTGACTTTGTAAAAGCTCTGTAGCTATATTACGGCTTTTTTCTTCAAGCTTTTGAATTTCTTTAGCTAAAGGCAGACGCTCTTTAATTCTGTGTAATTCATACTGATTTTTTTCGAACTGTTTTTGCCAAGCATCAAACATATTCTGGCGTGCCAGTAAGTCCTGCTGATTCTTTTGATTTTCTAATCGCTTTTGTCTGATCTTTAGTAAATTAGACTGAGCTTCTAGCTGCTCTTCTTGTAACTCTTTTTCTTGAGTTAACAAAGGTTTATTTTCATTCAGCCAATTCAAAAAAATCAGCTGATTTTGGAGCTGGTCAATTTTATCCGCACTTTTTTGCAGTTCTTCATGCCTTTGTAGTGTATTTTTATATTCAGCAATTCGTTCATTCGTTTCTTTGGCCTGATAAAAAGCTTTTTCAGCCTGCTTCTCTTGTTCTTTAAAATCAGCAATTTGTTTTTGCTCGTTACTTACCGTTAATTTTAGACTAACTAGCTCTTTTTGCCAAAGTTCCAAGGTGGCCTGCTGTGATAGTTCTTTTGTACTTGTTTCCATCTGAAAATAATTTTTTAATTGTTCCAGATAATCCATTTGTCTTTGCAGTTCATTTGTCAGTTTTTTACGTTTTTCTTGCAGATAGTCATTCAGACGCTGATAGATTTGCGTTCCAAATAAATGACGCAACAACTTTTCTTTTTCATCACTAGGAGCAATTAAAAATTGCCGAAATTCTCCCTGGGGCAATAAAATAATTTGAAAAAACTGCTCCGCATTGACACTTAGAAGCTCCTCGATTCGTTTTTCAACATCTTTTTTCTTATGATAATGAGCAATTAATTTACTATCAGCAGCATAAATTTCTAATGAGACCTTAGCTGCTTGCTTGGTAAAACCTGAACCTCTTTTTTTTGCAACTTCCTGTTCAGGAGAACGACTGATTTGATAAAAGTGACTTTGATGTTCGAAACGAAAAGAAACCTCTGTCTTCGCTCCATCTGCAGAAAAGCTCGAACGCATCTCCTTTCCTGAACGTAGCTGCCCAGAAGTTTTACCAAAAAGGGCAAAAGTCATACCATCAAAAATCGTTGTTTTACCTGCACCTGTTTTGCCTGAAATCAAAAAGAGTCCCTGATTTTGAAAAGGCTCAAAATCAATTTTTTCATCTAAAAAAGGGCCAAAATTTTTTAACTTCAATGTTTGTGGCTTCATCTTACCCTCTCTTTTCTGTATCCGTTGCTTGTAGTAAAGCTTGGTCCAGCCAATACTTTTGTCGTTTTGTCAGATCATCACCGGTGATTTCTGCGAAAAAAGTCTGCAGCATTTGCTGGGGGGAATTTTTACGTTCTTTTAGTTTTTCCAGCTGAACATTCTCACGATAACGACTGATCCTCTGAGCTCCGATGATATTAGGATAGATAGCTCGCAACTGATTCATCATATTAGGGATAATCGTTCGATCCGTTAACTGAAATTGCCAGAAGTCCTCACAGTTTAACTGCTGGTAAAAATCAGGATCGGTCAATTGCCTAAAAGAAGCCACTAATTCTTTCACATCACGCAAGGGCGTCAAGGCTTTAAATTGAGGATTTAAATCACTGCTGTCAATGATCCAAATTCCTTTTTGATCGTCTTTTTCTGATAGAGAAAACTTCAGAGGCGAACCGCTATAACGCGCATTTCCTTTTTTAATAGCATTTTTAGAATGCAGATGACCTAAAGCTACATAGTCAAAAGTGTGTAACAAGTCATAAGAAATAGCATTCAAGCCCCCCACTTCGACTGACGTTTCTGAGTCTGTCTTAAAACTACCGGCTATGAAAAAGTGTGTTACTAAAACTTGTTTTTTACCAGGATCAAAACTTTTTCCCATTTGCCCAATGATTTTTTTTATGGCCGTAGTCAAAGTTAAGCTATCATCATGAAAATAAGCACGGGCAGCGACTGGTTCAAAATAAGCCAACAGATAAAATTGCACATCCCCTATTTCAATAGGATCAAAAGACTGCTCAAGTTTAGTATATAGATGAAAATCGGTTAATTCATACCAAGGCATCCCGGTACTCAAACGAACAGCTGAATCATGATTACCCGAAATCGCCAAAACAGGTATTTTTTCTTGCCAGTTGATCTCAATGAATAATTGGTTTAACATTTCGCAGGCCTCCACACTAGGAACACTACGATCATATAAATCCCCGGCAATTACGATCGCATCCACTTTTTCTTGTTTGGCCAAAACAAATATCTGTCTGATAACTGCCTTTTGATCCGCTAATAAATCATAACCATGCAGTTTTTTTCCGATATGCCAGTCTCCTGTATGTAAAAAACGCATTTTACTCACCTCACAAAACATCTTCCCATTATTATAACACTTTTCAGCCTAGTTCTGCATAAAAAAGTCCAACAAAAGGCTTTTCAAAGCAGCTGATGACTAGTCTCTCCTATTTTCAGTTCACCAAAAAATCAGGAAGCTTATTTAATATGCTTCCTGATTAAATGAATCAATCATTATTTTACTTTATAATGAAAATCTGGATCAATTTCTTTATCTAATTGATCAAAGGCTGTTTGTAACCTATTTTCTACTTCCTGCATACCCGTCTGATTCATTTTTTTTATATCACTTAAATCAATCGGCTGTCCAAAACGTACCGTTACTTTCTTTCTTTTAAATAAATCTTTAAAAGTCAATGGCCCTTGATAGACACAAGGAACAATACGTACTTTAGCCATCTTGGCAATTACGGACATACCACCTTTCATGGCAGTCGAATGACGGGTTCCACTAGGGAACATGATCAAACTTAAATCAGTATCTTTCAAGATTTTAATGGGCGTCTTGATTGCGCTGGGACCTGGGTTATCGCGTTTTACCGCAAAGGCATTGGCATGGACTAAAATAAAGCGTAAGACAGGATTTTTAAATAACTCTTCTTTAGCCATAAAAGCAAACTTTTTCGGACTAGCAGATACCGCTAAGTATAAAGGGTCCCACCAAGTTCTATGAGGAGCAACTAAAATATAATTTTCAGCTTGCGGCAGTAATTCTTTTTGCTCGTAATGAGCATTTCCATTAATGATAAATAAAATGATCCTAACTAGGCCACGCATAAATGTAAAAAACATAATCTCTATCCTTTATTTATTATTTGCTAAAATTAGTATGCAAGAAAAAACCATCTTTTACAAGCTTTTTCTCTTAGAGAGTTGTTAATTCAGCCAAAAACAAGCTATAATAAATAAGAATATTTTAAAGGAGTTCGTAAATGTTAGTAAGCAAAGAAGAAAGAATCGATCAGCTTTATGCTCAGGATGTGCAGATTATCCAAAGTTCGCAAGTTTTTTCTTTTCATTAGACGCGGTATTATTGGCAAATTTTCCCAAAATACCAAAAAAAGGTAAAATTGTTGATCTATGTGCGGGTAATGGCGCAGTTGGTTTATTTATCGCCAAAAAAACACAGGCAAAAATTTATCAAATCGAAATTCAAGAAAAATTAGCAGATATGGCCAAACGCAGTATCCAGTTAAACCATTTAGAAGATCAGATGGAAGTTTTGCCGATTGATTTGAAAAATACTTTAACTAAAATCTCTGCTGATTCTTGTGATCTAGTTTTATGTAATCCGCCTTACTTTAAAAATCTAGCCACAAATCATAAAAATCCTAATCCTTACTTAGCGATTGCCAGACACGAGATCTATACCGATCTAGCCCAGGTAATTGCAACTTCTGCACGATTATTAAAAATGAACGGACGCTTTGCCATGGTTCATCGACCTGAACGTTTTTTAGAAATTATTGAGCTGATGCAAAACCATCGTATAGCACCTAAACGAGTACAATTTATTTACCCCAAAAAAGACAAAGCGGCAAATATCTTACTTATTGAAGGGATCAAGGATGGAAAAATCGATGGCTTTAAGGTCTTAGCCCCATTAGTAACTTATAACGAAAAAAATGAATATACAACTGAGATAGACAGGTTACTCTATGGCTGATAGACACTACTTTTATGTACTACACTGTAAAGATGGCAGTTTTTATGGTGGCTATACAACAGATCTCAATCGTCGATTAAATGAGCATAATCAGGGGATCGGAGCCAAATATACTCATCCTGCCAGTCGTCGTCCGTTACAGATGATCCATGCCGAAGATTTTGCAACTCGCAGTCAGGCAACTAAAGCTGAAGCCGCCTTTAAAAAATTAAACCGCAAAGCCAAAGAACAATACTTAAAAAAAAATCACACAAAAAATATCTGGCATCCTTTATCTTAAAGGACAGCCAGATGTTTTTTAATTAAAATCTTCATTCAAAAAACTAGCAATTTTTTGTTGACCATAAATTGTCTGATTGCCATTAAAAACAAAAGCTACTGTCATTACTATAAAGAAATAAGGCAAACTTTCAAAACCAAAGATCTCAGATCCGATCATGATGGGAGCCAGATAGGTATTTGTCGCGCTACCGAAAACTGTCGCATAGCCCAAAGCAGCCAAAAACATATTAGGTAAGCCCAACAGACTACTTAAAACAAAACCAAAAGTGGCTCCAATGGCAAATAAAGGAGTTACTTCCCCTCCTTGAAAACCAGCAGCCAAAGTAATGATCGTCAGAAACGCCTTCAATAGCCAGTCATAGCTTTTTACTGCTCCTTGTGAAAAACACAGATTCGTTAAATTGGTCCCAAATCCTGAATAGCGTCCCATAAATAAGATTATCATCAGAATACTTATGACAACTCCCACAATTCCTACTCTTCTAACTGGATTAGGTAATTTTTTTATAAACAGTTTCTTTGTATAGGTCAATAGATAAGCAAAAACTGCACCCACTAAACTAAAGGCAATTCCTGCGATGACTAATTTTACAAATAAAAGCAGATCTAAAGCTGGTAAATCAGTCACTTTGAAATGAAATTTTTTTAATCCTAAAAAATCAGAAGTCATACTAGCAGCAAAAGCCGACAATAATGTGGGAAGTAAAGCATCATAGCGCAAAGTTCCAATCGTTAAAACCTCTAAAGCAAAAAAACTGGCAGCAATAGGTGTACCATAAAGACCCGCAAAACCAGCCGACATTCCAATAATGACAAAACGACTGGCATCCAGCCGCTTAAAAAAGCGGCAGATTGCAAGTGAGATACTAGAGCCGATTTGAATAGCGGCACCTTCCCGACCCGCACTTCCACCGAATAAATGCGTTAACCAACTACCGATAATGACAAAGGCCGTTAAACGTTTGGGAATATATTTTTTTTCCTTGTGTCCCGTTTGAAAAACTAAAGACATTCCCTGAGAGCTGCTCTTACCATATTTGAGTAAAAAATAGGTAAAAATCATCCCTACAGGTCCTAAAAATAAAATCAGCGGCATAAAGTACTCCAGACGCAATTGTGTCACCACAAGCAATCCTTTGCCAAAAACAGTATCAACCATACCAACAACGATTCCAATCAAAATACTTAAAAAAGCAATAACTAATAAATCACTTTTTACAAAAGACACTTTTTTCAACCCAATAACCTACCTTGTTTAAATTCTTCTTATTCACTACATAAAAAAACTTCTGCAAGCCTAAATAAGCCTACAGAAGTCATCAGTCTTGCAACGGTTTTACTTTTCACAGTAAGGGAGAACCTCATTCCCCTTAAAACTATTACTTGCCGGCACGTTTTACATAAGAACCCTCTTGGGTATTTACTTCTAATAACTCACCTGACTCAACAAAATCAGGAACATTGATCACCAGACCTGTTTCCATTGTAGCTGGCTTTCCTGAACCAGTTACTGTAGCGCCTTTGATAGAAGGTTGAGTTTCAGTAACACGCAATACTACAGTGGTCGGCAATTGGACACCAATCACTTCATCGCCAAAGAACTGGATCTTAGCTTCACCATTTTCCAATAAATATTTTAATTCATTTTCAATGTTTTCAACTGGAATTTCATATTGATTATAAGTTTCCAGATCCATAAAGTATGCAATATCATCCATCTGATACAAGTACTGAACTGTTTTGGTTTCCAAAATCGCTTGTTCAAATTTCTCATCTGGACGGAAAGTTGTATCGTAAGTAGAACCCGTGCGCACATTTCTTAATTTCATACGCATAACCGTATTACCCTTACCTGGTTTGTGGTGGCTGGCTTCTAATACTTTGATCAGATTATCATTTTGTAAAAAAGTCATACCTGCTTTTAAATTAACTGCTGAAATCATTCATTCATTCTCCTTTATTCGTAAGCATATACTTTATTATGATACCACAAAAAGCGTTCACTAAGCTAGACTATTTCGAAAGATTAGGGATCAGATGAATTTTTTTCTTTACTTTGCATCAGTTTTTGATCATAAAAATCGGATTTTTTCATCAATTCATTTTGAAAGTTATCATAACCCTTTTTTTCAATCAAAGTCTTCTGCCCAGAAAATAAATTGACACCTATTCCCATACGATTTCCTGGGATTTTTACATTTAGAGCCGACAAAGTAGTAGGAAACATATCCACTGCACTAAATTGACGATTTTTTTCACGTACTTTTTTCTTATCTGTATTTAAAAAAACATTATAGACCGAACGTTGATAATCAGGATCAATATCATCAAAAAAATCACTGTCCATGGTTAAATGATCACCGCATAAAATAACTGTAGTATTTTCATAAAAGGGTTGTTTTTTCATCCACTGTAACAATTCATAAATTTGTTTATCCGAATAATGGATCACGTTACTATACTGATCACCAAATACATCTGGCGTCTGTTCACTTTCATAACCGTCCTCAAAGTGAGTATCTGCAGTTAACATTGTCAGATTAAAAGGCTGATCTTTTTGTGCTAGTTCGGTCAAAGTTTCTTTGGCATATTGGAATAATTTAGCATCTTCATAACCCCACCACTCATAGTAATCTTCAGGAATCTTGCCATTTTCAACGGCCCAATGATAATCACGGATCTCATAATTGCCATGTTGGCTAAAGTATTTATCACGACCGGCAAACTCCGCTTCAGATCCCATTAGAAGGACTTGGTTATAATCTTCTTCATCCAGAATTTGTCCGATCGAGTATGCTCCGGGAAAATATTCCGCGCTGTTTTTTTCTGAACTTTCTGTTGTATTTAAACTAGTCGAAGGCCGCAAAGGTAGACCTGACGTCTGAGCGACCATGGAGCTGGCCGTCTGATTAGCTCCGGGAACTTGTAACATTCCCCCAAGTTTATCTGAATTAGAAAATTGAATACCTGCTTTTGCTTCATCAGCTAGATGAGGCATCAAATTCTTTTCTTCAATACCACCTAATTCTTTGGAAAAATAACTGCTTTCGGTTGATTCTAAGAAAATATAGACTAAATTACGCTTTTTCTCTGGAAATTGCAGTTTAACTTGTTTAGGATCCACATAATATTCATCATAAATATCCGTTTTTTCAAAATAAAAAGCCTTGATATCTGCATAGCCAAATTCCTTCCCGCTTAAAAAGATACCAAAAACCAAAGCTAGAATCCCAAACATTACAACCTTCTTGTTATTAAATTCAGGATATCTTTGCCATTTAAAAAAGCTGCAGGCACAAATAAAATATAATAAAGTAGCCAGCGGTACTGTGATCAAAAGTGCTTGTAATAAGGGATCAACCATATAATTGATAATCTGGCCTGGATCACTGCCGCGAATCGGCTGGGTCATGGTAAAGACAATTTGATCCAAACGCATATTACCGATACCTTTCATCGCATAACGACTACTTGCATAAGCCAAAAAACCCAAAAAGATCAGTAATGTACTGATCGAGAAAATAATTTTATCTTTGCGTTTAAAACGATAGCTTTTCTTTAATAAACCGCGCTTTTCTAGTTGTTGGAATAAAGTCATCACAACAATTACACTAACAGCTGACCCTAAAGCAATCTTGCCACTGGGAGCTGACTTAAAATACAAGAAAAAATAATTATGCCAATCTGATAAGTCTATTTTTGCCTGATTATATAAAAAGATCGTTGTCCCTAGATAGAAGAAACTGCCATAGGCAAAGCGGATCGATCTTTGTGTTTTTGAAAGTGGATTTTGTAGATAGATCACAAACAATACAATACAGTAAACAAAAAACATCCAGCTATCCCCCTTTCTTTCATTTCGTGATAATTATAGCATAAGCAAGCTAACAAATTGTGATAAAAAAATGAAACTTAAAGAATAAAAAAGACCTAACAGCTTTTTTTCACAAAAAGCTGTTAGGGGATCAATTTTTTTACTTTAAAAAGTTGCAAAAGAACTATCTTTATGCTCGTCATCTTCTAGATAAGCTCTTATTGCATCACTAGTCATAACTTTTTTTAACTCTTTCATTTTTGATGAATCCGCCAATTCTTCACGTGTAACCAATTGAATGGCAAAATGTTGTGAGTCTCGTTTTTCTAAAAATAAAGCATCTTTTGGCGTTAAGTCAATTTTCTTCAAATAAGCTGGATAATTATAAATCATTGCCACATCGGGTTCGCTATAAGCTTCTGATAAGTTCAATAAATCTACTTTCAGCCATTCAAAACCATGCGGATTTTCCACCACATCTTTAATTGTACCATTATAGCCGACTCCTTCTTTTAATTTGATCAGCCCTTGGTCAGCTAAAATTTTTAGTGCTCGTCCTTCATTAACAGCATCATTAGCAATAGCGATTTTCTTGCCCTCAGGGATTTCTTCTGCTGAAGCATAGTCTTTGGAATAAAAACCGATCTTAACATCATAAATAGGTTGAATTGCTACCAAATGAGCATCTTTAGCTTCATTATACTGCTGCATAAAAGGCTCATGCTGAGCAAAATTTGCATCTGCTTCACCATTTTCCACCATATCATTATAAGCCACATTATCATTGACTTGGGCGATTTTGATAGTATAGCCGTCTTTTTTAGCTTCTTTAGCCGCAATTTTAGTAATATCTGTCATTGTGGGCAAGGCTACTGCTACAGTGATCGTTTTATCTTCTTTAGCTGACTTGCTTTTTTCTGTCTGATCAGTATTGCCACAAGCACTTAATATGCCTACTGAAAAAAAAGCTAGTAGTAAAACCGTAAATTTTTTCATTTTATCCCTGCTTTCTCTTGTCTAGTTTTTGGGCAAAAAAACTCCCCGTCATTTGAATAATAAATACAATTATGATCATGACAATGATTGCAAAATACATAATTCCCAGCTGATAACTCTGGTAGCCGTAACGAATGGCTAAATCACCAACACCGCCTCCGCCAACAATTCCCATAACAGTGGAATAAGAAACAATACTGACCACTGAAGTCGTATAGCCTAAGACCAGTCCACTTCTAGCTTCAACTAGTAAAAAATGCCAGATATACTGCCCTAAAGAACAACCTAATGAATCGGCTAAAAGTCGGGTTTCATCAGGAACGTCTAAGAGAACTTGCTCGACTTGCCGTGCGTAAATAGCCGTTGCCACGATACTGACCGGCAAACTTGCCGGATAAGGCCCAAAAGCCTGACCTAGTAAAAAACGTGTAACAGGAATCAGAGAAACGACCAGTAATAAATAAGGAAAAGAGCGAACTAAGGTAATAATAAAATTTAAACCCCAGTAAAGTGTTGACTGCTTGGCTTTGATTTTAGGATTGGATAAAAAAAGGGCAATTCCTAAAGGCAAACCTAATACAAGTGAAACGACCATCGCAATTCCCATCATGATTGCAGTCTGCTGCAGGGATAAAAGAAATTCAGGCAAATAATACTGAATATTATCCAGCAAAGTCATGGTGCCATCCTCCTTTTAACCTGTTCAAGATAAGTATCTGCAGTAAGGTCAACTCCGCTAGGCTGATTTGTGACCTCGCCTAATAAATGACCTTCTTGCATTACTAGTACTCTTTTACATAACTTCTTGACCGCATCTAATTGATGGCTGACAAAAAAGATAGTTATATTGAATTCATTATGCATTTTCTCTAATAGTTTAATAATTTCATCTGTATTTTTTTCATCAAGAGAACTGGTTGCCTCATCACATAAGATCACATCAGGCTTTCTAATCATCGCTCTTGCTATGGCGATCCTTTGTTTTTCACCACCAGAAAGTTGGGCCGGATATTTGTCGACTTTTTCTTTCATAGCCACAATCTCAATTAACTCATCTACCCAAGCTTCATCTTTTTGTCCTGATAATTTTAAGGGCAGAGCAACATTTTCTCTAACAGTCAAATTATTTAATAAATTAAATTGTTGAAAGACCATCCCGATCTTTTGTTTTTCTCTGCGAATTTCTCGCTTAGATAAGCCTTTACTCTGGCGACCGTTAATTTCTAAACTGCCCGCCGTTGGTGTTTCTAATAAATTCAGCTGACGTAAAAGAGTCGATTTTCCCGATCCGCTTTTACCAACTACACCTACTACTTCTCCTTTTTTTACTGAAAAAGAAATATCATTTAAGGCAACTGTAGCTTGATAGCTCTTTTTCAGATGGCTTAATAAATACATGAATACCTCCTTTTACCGCCTTTAATTTAACAATAAATCAAGTAGATCCTGCTTAGAAAAATTCAAAATATACTCCGATACCTCTACTTCTTCAAGCGCTTTTTCAAGCACTTCATATTTATAAACTTTCCCTAGCAAAAGCTCAGTAAGGCCTGTAATATCTTTAGCACCAAAAAAATCCCCATAAAACTGTACAGCGGAAATCTTCCCGTTTTCAGTCGATAGATGAAGGTCTACGATCCCGACCTTGGGCAAACGTATTTGACGATTAAACTCAAAGTCAGGCGCCTCGCCATAGACCCATTCATCATTTGCATAACGCTCTTCAAAGAGTTTCTGAATACCATCTTTATCACTAGCAGTCAGACTTAATTTCTTATCAGCAATCTCAGCTAAACTTTCAACTTGATAGACTTGACAAAGCAAAGCATCACGAAATTCTTCAGTCGTATTTTTCTGAAATTGCGGGGCTAAAAAGGGCTTTACATTAGTCACATTTCTACGGACTGAAGGAGTAGCTTTCGATGCTATTTTTTCTTTAGAAACAGTTAATATCTTGCCTAAAACAGACAGATCAACATCAAACATCAGTGTACCATGAGAATAAGTTCGATCATTCTTGGTATACATGGCATTTCCTGAAAATTTCTGCTCGCCAATATACATATCATTACGCCCGCCCACATGGGCTGTACTGGCTCCCATCTTCTGCAGAGCTCTTACAATCGGGGTTGTTACGCCACGATAATCGCCAAAAGTCGTATCCCCTTTTTTAGTCACAAAACTAAAACTGAGATTTCCCAGATCATCATAGACTGCGCCTCCACCAGAAGTGCGGCGTGTCAGAGTAATATTATGCTGACGTAAATAATTCAAATCAATTTCTTCATAGACATTTTGATTACGACCGATAATAATACACGGACTTTGAATATATAACAGAAATAAAGGTTCTGTTACATCTTTTGTATTCATAAGATATTCTTCCGTTGCTAGATTAAGACGGATATCCTGACTTTCCATCACATGATAGCGCATTTCCTCGTTCTCCTCTGCTTTTTATCTATTAATCTTCTTTATTCTCGCCTTTAAGAAAAAAACAAGCAAGAAAAATGCTTGTTCAACTGTTCTCATTTTAATTGAAAACTGTATCAAAAAACCTGGTCATTTTTCTTTTCAAAAAAATTCCAGGTAGTTGTCGCTTATTTTATTTGCTGTTTCAGTTCTCTTTTACCAAGCCAGATCCCTATTGCAAAAAAGATTTCGATCAAAAAGAAGAAAAAAATAAAGCAATGCATAAAATATTGTTCCGGTAACACATTTATGATGGGGTCAGTAATTGGATCAAATAACCAGTCATCATTATTAAAAAATAGTTCATGAAACTTGATAAAAAAAGCATCAAAACCCATCGACATCAACAATGCTAACAAAACCGGCAGGCCCATCCCCCATTGAAAAGGTTGGATCAAACGCCATTTCTGCTTGGTTTTATTCAAATAATATAAAAAATAAGCAGAAGGAAACAGGCTTATAAAAAGAATCGTATAGTCGAGCATAAATAATTTTTTTACATCGTAAAAGTGTGCCCGACCTTGGATGGACATAGGAAAATCAGCTAACGACAACTCTTTAACCCAAGGAAAATTTAAAAAACGCATCAACTCATCATAATTCTTTAATAATCTTGTTTGATCTAAATTTGTATAATTAAGAATATCTAAGTGTTTAACATCCCAAACGTAGATAAAACGTGCGTTGATCGTCAGAAAAACAGCTAAACTGATCAAGGTTAGAAATAAACTTAAGAAACCTAATCGCTCAAACCACACCCGCCTTTTCATCAATCAAAACTCCACTGGTCCAGATTATCGATCGTATACGTAGGTGCTATCGGTAAATCAGGCAGATCTTCTTTGGCGGTAAAGCCGGAAAGAACCAAGAGTGAATCGATCTCATTATTGATTCCAGAGCGGATATCTGTTTCATAATTATCGCCTACCATGACAACTTCGTCTTTAGGTAATCCTAAACGTTCCAGCGCTTTATCCATGATGATTGCTTGTGGTTTACCGATATAAATCGCCGGTGTCTGTGTGGCGGTTTCAATTAAAGCACACAGTGCCCCGGCTCCTGGTACTAAGCCACGCTCATTAGGTAAATTTTTATCCGGATTAGTACCGATAAAAGTCGCTCCTTTACGAATGGCTAAAGTGGCAAGCACGAATTTTTCATAGGTCACCTGGCTATCTAAACCAACTACAACATAATCAGGATTTTCCTCTTCCCAAATGAAACCTGCCGTTAAGATCAGTTCAGTCAAACCACTTTCACCGATCACATAGACCTTTTTACCTTTGCCGTCTTCTTTCATATAGTCAATTGTTGCCAAAGAAGCCGTATAAACATTACTCTCATTTACATGAATAGCAAATTCATTGGCTAAACGTTCCTGAACCATCTTAGGACTTTTTGTCGTATTGTTTGTCACAAACAGAAAGGGTAAATTTCTAGCCTGCAAGTTATCGACAAAACGTTTCCCTGCAGCTATGGGCTTTTTCCCAAGATAAATCGTACCATCTAAATCAATCAAATATCCCCTATACTTCATTTTAATTATTCCTCTTTCTTACGAATCACAAAGTCTCTAGTCTGCTCTTTGACAACCTTTTTTACATTTTTTTCTTGTTTATGTTTTTTCTTGATCACTGGTTTATGACTTTGTTGTTTTGATAAACTTTCTTTTTTCTCTTCAATATGCGCATTCTTTGGCTTATGAGAATTTTTCTTTTTGCGTTTACCTTTAGCCTTATTACTAGTACGGCCTATTCTTTCCAGGATAAAATAGGCACAACCAAAATTACAATATTCATAAAGATAATCTTCTAGCATATCGATTTTTTGTTCGCTGGCGGCTTTTTTATTATTTGCAGCAAAAAAGCCTTTTAAGCGTAACTGCTCATATCCCCAGTCCCCGACAATATAATCATATTTTGACAAGACATCACTGTAGCGTTCGCCCAATCGAGTAGCATCAAAACCGTCACGATAGTTTTTAACCAGTTTATAATGACGATTATCGATCATATATTCGTTCTCGTTAATTTGCAGAACAGCTTTTCCTTTTTGTGGCTTTTCATCATCGACGATCGACTCTAAAACTGCAGTCACATCATCGGTAATATTCTCAGTTTCTTTTTGTTTGGTCATTTTTTCACCACCTTTTCTTATCTTACCTTATTTTGAGTCGAAATTGGATATCTTTTTTGTAAATAATCGCCTAAAACCATCCGAATAAATTCAGGAAAAAGAAATTCAACTTTGCCCACGATTTCAATGGTTGGAAAAAAGGGAATAAACATATAATGATCAACTGTCGTAAATTGGTATTCCTTTTTTGCTTCTAACGGCTGATTCAGCCAAAGGATCTGATGGTTGACCGCATCGTAAGTAATTCCAGAATATACTAGTTCGCCAAAAATTTTCCCTCGAAATCCCATTCCTCGAACTCGAAAATTTTGTAAAAAGAAACGATTCTTTTCCATTTCCAAAATCATTCGTTCCATATCTTTTCCTTTTAAGCTGACTTTGATCAAATGCATTGGATGCGGTAGGATCTGATGTAATTGCGCTTGATTAACGACACCTTTTTTCAGATCTCCCAAAAATAATCCTGTATTTAAAATGGCAACATCTGTCTGTCCTCTGTCTTTCACAGCGGCTAAAGTTTCTGTCATCAGGCAATTGTCACCTGTCAAAGTCAGATCATAAGGTAACCAAGCCACTTTTTTAGCCTGCAAGATTTTTTCTCCCTGATCCTGATAGGAAAAAATCTCTTCTGTATCTTCTGGATGAGAAAGCATATCCGCTGTTGCAAAAGTTGTCGCTTGACTTTTAATCATATGATGGCTCTGATCAATACTCAAAGTCACTTCACCGACATACTCGCCAAAACGGCCCGCTGCAGCCAATAAAGTCTCATTGATTTTTTCTCCCTTAGGCAGCAGATGATGCGTGTGTGATCCAATGATCACATCGATCTCAGGTATTTCTTGAGCAATAATACGATCACTATCAATTCCCAGATGACTCAGTAAAACCAAAACATCTACTTGCGATCTCAGCTGGTGGGCAATCTCAGGCAAAATATCACTCCACTGCCGGACGTCCCAGCCATTCGGAGTATAAGTCAAAGAAAATGGAGCCGTTGCAGCGATCATTCCAACCTTTGTGCCTTGATCTGTCGTAAAAATTTTAAATTCTTCTGACCAACTGGGGCGCTTTAACGTACTTTTATCAAATAAATTATCTAAAACCACTGTAAAATTAGCCTTATCATACAAGTGATTTAACATTTCTTTGCTATTGCCGATACCTTCATTATTACCGATTGTTACAGCATCATAATTCGCTTGATTCATCAGTTCAATATTAGCTTTACCATCAGTTGCCTCAGTCAAAGGATGCCAGCGATCACAAAAATCACCTAAATCAACTGTTAAAACTGTTAACTGTTTTTCTATTTTTTGCCTTTCATGTAAAAAACGACGAATTTTAGGCCAATTTTTTAAATGCGAGTGCAAATCGTTAGTATGTAAGATACGAATTTTTTCCATCTGTTTCCTCGATTCTCTACTGAAGCATTAAATTTATGAACTTCATATTCATTTTCAAACACCTACAAAAAAAGCAGGCAGCAAAAATTGCCCCTGTTTTCTGTTGTGTCTGTTCTTTATCGGGAAAACAGGATTTGAACCTGCGACCCCTTACTCCCGAAGCAAGTGCTCTACCAAGCTGAGCTATTTCCCGTTGGTTATTAAAAAAGCTTATCCACCTGATTATAATAGCACTCCATTGAAATGATTGCAATTACCAGCTACACCTTTAATAAATCAACAAAAAACCCAGGCCATAAGTCCCAGGTCGTTAAGTTCTATCATTTGATTAAAATCAGACACATGAGAACTGCTGCTTAGTGCTGCTTCCTTCCAGACCTGACACCCTTCACAACGTCCTCATTGTCCTAGCCTTTCGGCACTAATAAGTATACCGTATTTTTTTATTCTTGGCTAGTCCTTTTGCGCTTTTTCTTGTCTGTACTGTTTTTTACGCTGACGTATAGCACGGAAAAAGTCCGTCAAAAGCTTCGCACACTTTTCTTTTGATACGCCATTTTCGACATAGCACCAATGATTGAAGCGCGAATCTTCCAATAAATTCATTAAGCTGCCGGCAGTACCAGCTTTAGGATCAGAAGCCCCAAAATAAACTTCTTCAATACGTGATTGCAAAATGGCGCCACTACACATAGGGCATGGTTCCAAGGTTACAAATAACTGAGCATCGGCCAGCCGCCAGCTACCGGTTGTTTGACAAGCCGCTTGAATAGCGATCATTTCAGCATGATGCGTGGCATTTTGACTATTTTCTCTTTCATTATGACCACGACCGATCACCTGATGATTTAATACTACGACTGCTCCAATAGGCACCTCGTCATTTGCTAATGCTTTAGCGGCTTCTTTTAAAGCCTCTTGCATATAAAATTCTTTTTCATCGGTCGTTAAACTACTTTTTTTCAACCCTCTTCCTCCTGAAAAAAGAGCGCTATTTTCTTCCAATTTAATCTTTTGGACCTCTACTTTTGTCAACCAAGGTCCATAACAGTTACAATAAAAAATCGAGGATAAAATTTTATCCCCGACTTTAAAAATTGAAAGAAATAGTTTCTCTCAGTTAAATTTTTAATGTTCCATCATATCGAAAATTTTATCTTTGGCGCTACTTCCATATTCAGCTACTTGATCACGACCATTACTGACTTTTTTGGCCAGTTTCATAAAAGAATCAATATCTTTGTCGTCTAAATGATCGACAAAATTCAAAAGCGTTTCGTTACCGTTAAATTTTTCATCTACAAAGTGTTCAACCTTTTTACGATTAGCAATATAACGAACTTTGGTAAACACCTTATCTGAAACATAGACTGCTGAAACAACGCCAGCTGTAGCTGCAACGCTTAAACCAAGTGCTACTTTAGTTGAAATTTTCATATCTGACATCTCCTTTTCTTCTTTAATTAATCATAACATGATAGCTCAAATAAAAAAACTAAGAACCCATCTAATTTCTACGACTATTGCCAAAGATCATGACTAGCCGCAATAGCTGTAAAAATACACTGATAGCTGCTGCAACATAAGTAAGCGCCGCTGCTGTCAGAACTTTTCTGACCATAGGAACTTCTTGTGTAGTCAGCAGACCACCGTCTGATAAGATCTGTAAAGCTCTTCTTGAGGCGTTAAATTCAACCGGTAAAGTCACCAGTTGAAATACAAAAGCCATTGAAAAGGCAATCAGACCTATGTTGATCATGGTTTGTCCGCTATTGCCACTAATCAAAGCACCAATAATCAGTAGTGGAATTGAAATATTCGTACCAAAATTAGCTACCGGAACGATCGCGGACCTTAATTTTAAAGGAAAATAACTATTTGCATCCTGTACCGCATGACCACACTCATGAGCAGCAACACCTATGGCTGCAACCGAAGTTGACTGAGCAGTCGAATCTGATAAATTAAGAGTCTTATCACCAGAATTATAATTATCTGTTAATTTTCCTGAAATACGCCTTACATCAACATCGCCAATTTCCTGACTTCTTAAAATATAAGTGGCAGCATCTGTTCCGGTCACCTGATTTTTACTATTGACTGCGTCGAAACGCTCAAAGGTTCGATTTACATAAGCCGATGCCAGCATTGATAAAACAACGCCTAAAATTACTAAAATGTATGTTGGATCATAAAACATTCCCAATGGAAACATGATTATTCACTCCTTGCTTCATTTTCCCTATTATAACTGATCGAATTGAATTTTTTGTGAATAAAGTGTCGTTATTTTTTAAAGTTGTAAATCTTCATCCAACAATATTCCTTTAGCAACAATATTGGTATCTCCGATCAGATAAAGCTGACCCTCTCTATTTTCAACCTCAAGTACACCACCTAAAGTGGATAACTTAATTGATTTAGCACTTATTTGTTTTTTGTCAAACAGAGTATAGGCAGTTGAGACAGCTCCCGTACCGCAAGCTAAAGTAAAATCTTCGACGCCTCTTTCAAAAGTCCGTAAGACCACTTCGTTATCAGCTCTTATCTGATAAAAATTAACATTGGCGCCTTTGGGCAATTCTTCCCAGGATCTTAGTCTGCAAGCCAAATCTTTTAAATCTGATAAATCTGTATTGTCTAAATCGGGATAAGAAAGAAGCAGATGCGGCACACCGGGATCTCCTAGTTCGAGATAATCTACGGTTAGTTCTTTGGCAGCATAATATTGATCCCACTGGGTAACAGACGGCAAATTCATCTGTACTTTATACTTACGCTGATCTAAACGCCAGCAGTGAACCTTACCAGCCCGTGTTTCAATGATCATTTCCTCAGCAGCTATTTGTTCTTCATAGGCAAAGCGGGCCAGACAACGGACCCCGTTGCCGCACATTTCGGCCTCAGACCCATCCGAGTTAAAAAAACGCATGCGCAAGTCACCGGCTGACTGAGGCTTATCCAAAACCATCAAAGCATCACTGCCTAAAGAAAAATGGGGACGACAGATCTGTTGAGCAAACTTGACTAACTCTGCCTGCGAAAAACTCAGTTCGATATTATTGATCACAATAAAATCATTGGCGGCACCTTGCATTTTATAAAAAGGAATCTTCATCTTCACACCTCATTTCAAATTTTCTGGAAGCTGCTCGTTTTGCAGCAACTGACGATAATTCTGCCGTTTAACAATTAAATCAGCTTGTCCTTGATGGACTAGAACTACTGCAGGAATCAATAATTTATTGTAGTTGCTAGCCATAGAAAAGCCATATGCTCCCGTAGTAAAACTGGCAAAGATATCTCCTGTTTTAACTTCAGGCAAGCAGATATCCTTAATTAAAATATCCGTACTTTCACAAGCTTTACCGGCAATCGTGATTTTCTCACCGGCTTTTAGTCCAGCCTTGTTGGCTAACAGACCACTATAAACTGCCTGATAAAGTCCCGGACGAATATTATCCGTCATACCGCCATCAATGGCAGCATATTTACGTATCTGCGGCAGTACTTTGATATTTCCGATGGTATGCAGGCTAATGCCGGCTTCAGCAACAATGCTGCGACCGGGTTCAATCACAACAGCCGGCACTGGTAAATTGTTTTTATGACAAAAACTATAGGTCAGTTCCATCAAAGGGTCCAGAAAATAATGATACGGTTGTCTGTGATCTTCTTTAGTATAGCGTACACCAAAACCACCACCATAATTCAATTCTTTAACTTCAAAATCAAGTTTTTCCCTAATTTTCTTCACCCACTCTAAAGCTACCTGAGCTGCTTTCAAATGAGTCGTGTTGGTAGATAATTGACTGCCGATGTGAAAATGGAAACCGTAAAAATCAATTTCTTTAGCTGCGACTGCTTTTTTAACTAAGGGAATTAAAAGCTGTTGGTCTAAAGGAATCCCAAATTTTGAATCTTTTTGTCCGGTTGAAATATAACGATGTGTTGAAACATCTACTTCTGGTGTAATACGAAATAAAATCTTTGCAACTTTATTTTTCGCCTGGCACAGAGCAATGATCTTGTCTAATTCCTGCAGACCATCAACAATGATCCGGCCCACACCATAATCCAGCGCCATCGCCAGCTCTTCATCCGACTTATTATTGCCGTTAAATTCAATTTTCTCAGCTGGAAAGTCCGCAGCTATTGCGGTATATAATTCACCGCCGCTGACCACATCGATCCCCAAGCCTTCTTTTTCAATAATTTTCAGCATGGCTAAGGTATTAAAAGCCTTTGAAGCATAGACTACTCGGACATTGTCATATTTTTGGATAAATTCTTTTTGCAAGCTACGGCATTCATTTTCAATGGCCGTCTGAGAAACAACATAAAGTGGCGTCCCATATTTTTGAGCTAAAGACACTGTGTCACAACCATCCCAATACAAGTGTTCATTCTTTATTTCTCTGATCATTTTTCCACCTCATTCAATGCTTCAATCAAACCGACATAGGCAGCGACCCCTTGCAACAAATTTTTTTCATCAAATTGCATTCTGCTGCTGTGTAAGGGATAAACATAACCTTTCTTGTCGTTTCTGGTACCAACAAAAAAGAACAGCCCCGGGATCACTTGCTGGTACATAGAAAAATCTTCCGCCAGCATAAAAGGATCACACTCCACAAAAGAAGAACCTGCCACTTCACGTAATTTTGCCACCATTTGCGGATCGTTATCCACCACGCGATACATATGGTTAAATTCGACAATGGCTTTGCAACCGTAAGCTTTAGCTGTCATTTCCACGACTTCAGTTACCCGTTCGACCATCGTCTGATAAGTCTGATCACTAAAACTGCGCATAGTCCCTTCGATCTGGACTTGACCTGCGATAATATTCATCGCTTCACCCCCAGTAATTTTACCAAAAGTAAGTACGCCGGCTGCAAGCGGACTTACATTACGTGAGAGGATCGTATGCAGTCCTTGAATAATAGCTGCTGCTGCTAAAATAGCATCATGGCCTAACTGCGGTTGTGCCCCATGTGCGCTTTTTCCCTGAACGCGAATCGTTATTTCTCCATTTCTAGCCATCATAGCATGCTCACGACAGGCAATCGTTCCTTCAGCAAATTCAGGAAACAAATGGATGCCCACGATTTCTTCAATAGCAAACTTTTCAATCAAACCTGCTTCAAGCAAAAGTTGCGCACCCCCCGGACCTTCTTCTGCCGGCTGAAATACCAATACCAGAGTCCCGCAAACTGCATTCAGATGACAGCTAAGATACTGAGCAAAAGCTAAAAGCATCGCCATATGACCATCATGTCCACAAGCATGCATTTGTCCGGGAATTTTAGAAGCAAAACTCGCATCAGTTTCTTCATTGACCGGCAAGCCATCAATGTCGGAGCGAAAAGCAATGGTTTTTCCGGGTCTTGCCCCTCTAAAAACTGCAATAGTAGCCGTTGGCAGCAGTGAATATATTTCTTTGACGCCAAAATCCCGCAGTCTCTGTCGAATATAGGCAGCTGTTTTAAACTCTTGTAAACCTAGTTCGGGCATCTGATGCAGGGTTCGGCGATCGTGCGTCAGATCTTTAAGTAAAGATTGAATTGCCTGTGGTATTTCCATAAAAAGCCTACTTTCTCTTAAAAATTTTTAATATCAATCATAAAAATCTAATTTGTTCTTTATTATATTATAGTCTTGCTCAACTGCACAAGCTCTTTGCTGTTTACACAACTGTTATTTACAACTTAGCCCAAAACTTTTTAAATAAAAAACAAGATCGATCACAGGCAAAGAATAACTTTTGCAAAGGTTCTTTGTTACTAGCTACTATATCTTTTAAAAATCTTGTAAAGAAGATTCTTGCATTGGTTACTAACTGTATTATATAATTTCAATTAATCAACAATGAAAAAATTCTAATAATTAAAAATTTATTTTATTGCTGAAATATTCTAAAGAGGAAGTGGACCCTTTGGCAATCTTTACAGGCTCAGGTGTAGCTTTGATAACACCTATGAACGAAGACGGATCCGTCAACTATCCAGAATTAGATAAGCTGGTAGAATGGCAGATTCAAGCAGGGATCGATGCAATCATCGCCTGTGGTACAACTGGTGAAGCATCAACGTTAACTGATGAAGAACATATTGCAGTAATTGAAGCTGTCGTAAAAAAAGCCGACAAACGCGTACCGGTCATTGCAGGAACTGGCTCAAATAATACTCAGCATGGGATCCATCTATCACAAGAAGCCCAGCGAGTAGGGGCAGATGCTTTACTCATCGTAACTCCTTATTACAACAAAGCCACGCCTAAAAGTCTAGTTTCCCACTATCAGGCGATGTGTGCGAGTGTTGAACTGCCCGTTATTTTGTATTCCGTTGCCTCACGTACGGGTATGAATCTCAGTTATGACTTAGTCAAAAAACTGAAGGAAATCCCAAATGTCGTGGGTATTAAAGAAGCTAGTGGCGATATTTCTCAAATCGTTGAAATTGCCCAGTTAGTGGATGATGAATTTACTTTATATTCCGGCAATGACGACCAGGTTTTACCACTACTTGCAGTCGGCGGAAGTGGGGTCATTTCAACCATTTCCAATATTTTACCCCATGAAACCGCCAAGATGGTCAAAGATTTTTTAAGCGGCAAAACCGCAATAGCCCGGCAAACACAATTGAGACAGCTGCCTTTGATCCAGGCAATTTTTTCCGAAGTCAATCCAGTACCAATCAAAGCTGCAGTTTACTTAATGGGAAAATGTTCTTTAAATTATCGCTTGCCTTTAGCTGAACCCGAGGATCATACTATAAACAAATTAAAAAAACTGATGACTGACTACGGGCTTTTATAAGGAGGTTTGTAATGCTTAGAATTATTTTAAACGGCTGTTTCGGTCAGATGGGAAAAGTTGTCCAACAAGCAATTAATGACTTTCCTGATACCACTTTAATTGCAGGAATTGATCGTCAAAAACAAACTGCCGATTTTCCGGTTTATCCGAACTTAGCAGCTGTAAAAGAAGCTGGTGATGTAATCATCGACTTTTCACATGAAAACAGTCTGACTGCCTTACTAACACAGCTAACAAACAAAAAGATCCCACTGGTCTGTGCTACAACCGGCTTATCTGAAAAAACTCAACAAGCGCTACAAACTGCCAGCCAGTCACTGCCGATTTTCTATTCAGCTAATATGTCTTTAGGTATCAATGTGCTGATTGAAGCTTTGCAAAAAATCACACCTGCCTTGGAAGCTGATTTTAATATCGAGATTGTGGAAAAACACCACCGGCGAAAAAAAGATGCACCTAGTGGAACGGCACTTTTATTAGCCGATCGGATCAACGAAGTCTGCCACTCTAAAAAAGAATATATTTACGGTCGTTCAGGCAATGAAAATAAGAATAATCTTGGTCAGATGGGCATTCACGCCGTTCGCGGCGGAACGATCCCAGGCGAACACACAGTGATTTATGCCGGTAATGATGAGATATTGGAATTGAAACACACGGCTCTTTCTAGAGAGATTTTTGCCAATGGTGCCCTCCAGGCAGCAAAATTCATCGAGCAGCAAAAAGCAGGAATGTACACAATGCATGACTTATTAAACTAAAGAGGTGAGCAAATGTCTGATTTACAATTCACTGACGCCTATGCCCTAGCCAGATTTATCAAAAATGCAAAAAAAGAGACACCTGTAAAGGCTTATTTAGCAGGAGAGTTACAACAATTAGACGCAAGCGGCGTACAATTATTTGGCAACGTCGCAATTGCTGACAGTCAGGCGATGAAAGAATTTTTAAGCCGCAACAAAAAGATTATTACTAATTACTATTTGGAAAATGACCGCCGTAATTCTGCAGTACCTATGCTCGATCTGACTAATATCGATGCGAGGATCGAGCCTGGTGCAATCATTCGTGAGCAAGTAATTATTGAAAAAAATGCAGTCATCATGATGGGTGCGATCATCAACATTGGAGCGGTCGTTGGTGAAGAAAGTATGATCGATATGGGAGCCGTTCTGGGTGCTCGGGCCACTGTAGGGAAAAGAGCTCATATTGGAGCTGGAGCGGTCTTAGCAGGAGTCTTAGAACCCCCTTCAGCTGCTCCTGTCATAGTTGAAGATAACGTCTTAATCGGCGCTAATGCAGTGATCCTAGAAGGGGTGCATATAGGAGCAGATGCTGTCGTGGCAGCAGGATCTGTAGTTACCCAAGATGTTCCTGAAAAAGCTGTAGTCGCTGGTACTCCGGCAAAAATCATTAAACAAAAAGACGAACACACGACTAACAAAACACAATTTTTAGACGATTTGCGCAAATAAATAAAAAGAGATTGGATATTTTATTATTTTCCAATCTCTTTTTATTTAGAAGCTTAACTTTTTTCTTTTGGATAAGTAACAAATTACAGCTGATCCTAGCAGCAACGAAAAAACGGGTGTCGAAAAAAATACTAAAATACCTAACAGGCCTGCAGCAACTTTGGTCTTAGCGTCCATTTTGATTATATATCCTCCTAAATTCAGGCATTTGCCTTATTCACCTTGATTGTAACGAGAATACTGTATAAAGGCTATTATTTTGCTTATTTCTTAGTATATTATCATTTAGACAAAGCTTTATTAAGGAGATTTTAACTTATCGTTATTAGCAGTAAATTAACCGGCAAAAAACTTGCCATAAACAAAAGGACTGGGGAAAAATCCCAGCCCTTTTAAATTAAATGATCAACGTTTATATTGTTTAACTTCTAAACCAGCAGCACTCAGATATTCACCGAAAGGTTTTAACTCTTCTGCTTCATAACGTTTCTTGAAAGTATCCACTTCTTCTTGTGAGACCAATTTTGGATCTATTTTTAAAGCTTCAACTGGCAAAGGACGTTCTTCAGTAATTTTCGCATCGATCACAACCACGCGACCGGCTTTTTCATCTTTTTGTGCTTTAGCAAAAACATCTGCCAGCTGATCAATTTCAGTTACTGTATAACCCACGGCACCTTGAGCTTCAGCTATCTTGGCAAAATCAATATTGGCAATGTCAACACCATAAAAATTGTCATTGGTATCTTCTTGTTCATCACGAATAAAGACAAAACGTTGATTAGTGAAAACTACATGGATCGAAGCTAAGTTATATTTCACCGCCGTGATAATATCCTGCATTGTCATAGTAAAACCGCCATCACCTGCTAAATCCCAAACCTGGCGATCAGGATAAGCACGTTTAGCAGCTAAGGCTCCTGGTACTCCATTTCCCATCGTTGCAAAGACTTCTGAAGTCCGCCACATCTGTTTTGGATTCATATGCAAATGACGAATCGAAGTTTGCGTTGTATTTCCTACATCAATAGAGAAAATCGCATCTTCATCGGCTACTTGATTAATAGCATTATAAACTTGGAATAGTTGTAGTGGCCCTGTAGTCTTTGCTTCTAATTTTTGTAGATAAGATTTCCAGTTAGCAACGTTGTCAATATTTGCTTGATACCAGCCATTGTCTTTCTTTTCATCAATTTTTTCAGTAATTGCACGAATAGCAGTTGCTGCATCGCCTAGAATAGCTACATCGGCAAAATGACGTTTGCCCATTTTCTGCTGATCAATATCAATTTGAATGAATTTTTCTACATGTTCAAATTTGCCAGTCACTTCAGCAAACGGGAAGTTGCTACCCGCAAACAAAACAACATCTGCTTCTTCAAAAGCTTCATTCGCTGGTTTCCAGCCCACTCGATGAGCTGAACCTAATAAAGCATCAAATTCATAGTCATAATCATCAAAGTTGATACCCGTTACAGCAACTGGTGCCTTGATTTTACGACTTAGAGCAATCACATCTTCAGAATGTCCACGCGTTCCCTTACCTGCATAAAGGATCGGGCGTTTAGCATTTTGCAGTACTTCTACAGCTGCAGCAATATCCGCCTCATTTACACCCATAGCAGGAAACTCACGATGATCACGGGCTGAAGAATACCAGCTATTTTCATCAAGTTCAGCCCAACCAAAGTCAACTGGAACTTCAACTACTGCCACGCCTTTTCTGGCAATTGCTGTACGGATCCCTTCATCGATCAGCTTAGGCAATTGTTCAGCATAAGCAACCCGACGATTATAAACGGAAACATCACCGAAAAATGGGTTTTGGTTCATTTCCTGAAAGGCATCCAAATTAGATTCTTTCAAAGTACGTTGACCTAAAATTGCCAGGACAGGAACATGATCCATTTTCGCATCGTATAAACCATTATATAAATGAGTTGCGCCAGGTCCAGCAGAACCTAAACAAACTCCGATTTCACCAGAAAATTTTGCTTGCATTGCTGCAGCTAAGGCTCCTGTTTCTTCGTGACGTACTTGAATAAAATCAATATTGTCTTTTTCTTTTTCAAAGGCGTCCATCAATGAATTCAACGAACCAGCAGGCAAACCATAGACACTTTTTACCCCCCAGTCTTCCATTACTTTAAGTCCGGCTACCCAGCCATCGATTTTCTGATTTGTCATAAATAATATTTCTCCCTTCAATTGAAAAACCTTACATTTTTAAGAATATCCTTAAGTTAGAAATATTGCAAATAAACGAACTGGATTCTTGGTGTTTTTCACAAATAAAAAAAGAAGAGTTCTTTTTTTAAATAAAACAGTTTCCTATTCTTATAACAGCATGCTTTATTTGGCGTCTTAATGATACAGTTGCAGTTTTAAAAAAAAACAATAACAATTAAGCTAGTCTGTATCAGACACTTTTCATTCTCGTTTTTAGAAACCTTGTCTACTTTTACACAAAAAAGTGACCAAAAAAAGACCTGGTGTCAGCTGACACCGGGTCTTTTCTTCATAAGGAGTTTTTCATACTATTTTTTCTTATTCTTACGAATAGTTGACATACGATCGTAGTTACCCACACGTTCTGCCATTTCTTTCTTGGTTTGATCAAACATATCCGCTACGACTTCTTCATCACCTTTGATCTTCTTCAATGAAGTAAAGCGTGTTTGTGTCTTCAATAAATCAGGGATCTTATCGAAATCTGCCTTCTTGAAATCAACACGTAATGGATCTTTTCCTTTAGCTTCAAGACGTGGATCATAGCGATACAATTGCCAATAACCAGAATTAACAGCCTCTTTAGATGACTGGATCGAATTCGTAAGTCCGCCACGTAAGCCATGATTAATACATGGTGAGTAACCGATAATTACAGACGGTCCATCATAACTTTCAGCTTCAGTAATTGCTTTGATTGTTTGTGTAGGATTGGCTTCAAGAGCTACTTGAGCGACATAGACATTACCATAGGTGGCTAACATCATACCTAAATCTTTTTTCCGCGTTTTTTTACCACCGGCTGCAAATTGAGCAACTGCAGAAGTTGGTGTTGCCTTAGACATTTGACCGCCAGTATTGGCATATAATTCATTATCCATAACAAAAATGTTAATATCTTCACCGCTGGCTACAACTTGGTCGATACCTGCAAAGCCAATATCATAAGCCCAGCCATCGCCACCAACCAGCCATTGACTTGGTTTAGCAAACATATCTTGATCAGCTAAGATATCTTTAAATGCATCATCATTTTCAGCTGCTAAAGTAGCCTTCAATTTAGCGGCACGTTGTTGTGAACCTTCACCTTCATCTTTGTGTTCCAGCCAGTCTTTCATCAAACTTTGTGTATCTTCAGAACCTAAGCCCGCATCCAAGGCATTTTGGATCTTGTTAGCCACACGATCACGTTTGACACCATTAGCAATATACATACCATAGCCGTATTCAGCATTATCTTCAAATAATGAGTTACTCCAAGCAGGACCTTGTCCTTGTGCATTGGTCGTATAAGGTGTTGCTGGAGAAGATGCTCCGTAGATTGAGGAACAACCGGTTGTATTAGCCATCATCATCCGATCCCCATACAACTGTGTCAATAATTTAATATAGCCTGTTTCTCCACAGCCGGCACAAGCACCAGAGAATTCAAATAATGGTTTTTCAAATTGTGAACCACGTACAGAAGTCTTCTTAATTGGGTTTTCTTTTTGTGACAATGTCATAGCAAAAGCCCAGTTGATTGCTTGTTCTCTTTGTTCTTCATAAGGTTTCATTTGCAATGCATCAGCAGGACATTGTTTAGCACAAAGCCCACAACCTGTACAGTCTTCAACTGAAACCTGGATACGATAGTTGTAACCGTCTTTGCCCTTGAAGTCGCGAGTAATATAACCTTCAGGCGCTTCTTGCATTTCTTCATCATCAGCTAAGAACGGACGAATCGCTGCATGTGGACAAACAAATGAACATTCATTACACAAAGTACATCTTTCTGTAATCCATTCAGGTACTTCTAAGGCAATACCGCGTTTTTCATAAGCAGCAGTTCCCATTGGCATCCGGCCATCATACATACCATTTTCAACTAAATCACCAACTGAAAGATTATCTCCTTCTTTGGCATTTACTGTATCAAGAACATTGCGTACATAGCCAGGACGTTGTGCTTCAAATGCCGCATCACGTAATGGTACAGCTTCTAAATCAGCCCATTCAGCCGGAACTTTCATTTCATGCAAGTGTTCGAAAGTCTTATCGATTGCGGCCCAGTTATTATCAACGATCTTTTGTGATTTTTTACCATAAGCTTTATCAATTTCATCACGCAATAATGGCAAATAAGTGTCACGATCCATTAAGTCAGTTACTTCAAAGAAAGCGGCTGACATTACTGTATTGATCCGACGGCCTAAGCCCACTTCACGCGCAATATCCATTGCATTGATGTAATAGAATTTATTATGGTGAGAAGCCAGATAACGTTTCAGGTTAACCGGTAAATGCTTTTCAATTTGTTCTTCATTCCAGACAGTATTCAATAAGAACGTCCCGCCGTCACGTAAACCATTGACCATATCCAATTTATAAAGATACGCTGGATTATGACAACCGACAAAATTAGGATGACTTACCAGATAAGTCGAATCAATTTTTTCATCACCAAAACGCAAGTGAGAAACAGTTAAGCCACCTGATTTTTTCGAATCATAATCAAAGTACGCTTGAGCATACTTGTCTGTATTATCTCCGATGATCTTGATAGCTTGTTTATTGGCACCAACTGTTCCATCTGAACCAAAGCCCCAGAAACGTGCCTGGAAAGTTGATTTTGGTGTTAAGTCTAATGATTCACCCTTTGGTAAAGACATATGGGTAACGTCATCAACAATACCTATAGTGAAACGAGATTTCATTTCATCAACTGATAACAGCATATGATCAAAGACAGCTACTAATTGATCTGGTGTTACGTCTTTAGAACCGATACCATAACGTCCACCGATAACAATCGGACGATTTGGATGACGATAAAGCGCACTTTGAACATCTAGTAACAGCGGTTCACCATCAGAACCTGGTTCTTTCGTACGATCCAGAACAGCAACTTTTTCAACTGTATCAGGTAAGTTTTCTAATAAGTTTTCAGTTGGGAATGGACGATACAAATGTATATTGATATGACCTACTTTGCGGCCTTTGGCATTTAGATAATCAACTGCCTGACGGACAGTTGGTTCAACTGATCCCATTGAAACAATGACTTCAGTAGCATCAGGAGCACCATAATAAGTAGTCAGATCATAATCAGTACCACGTAATTCATTGATTTTCTTCATATATTTTTGTACGATAGCTGGCATTTTTTCATAATAAGGATTGACCAGTTCACGAGATTGGAAGTGAATATCCGGATTTTGAGCTGTACCAGAAACATATGGTTGATTGGGATTCATCGCACGGTTACGGAATTCTTCCAGTTTTTCCCAATTCATCATTTTCTTCAAATCTTCGTAATCAAGTACTTCAATTTTCTGATATTCATGTGAAGTACGGAAGCCGTCAAAGAAGTTAAGGAAAGGCAGACTGCCTTCAACTGCTGCCAAATGAGCAACTGCCGATAAATCCATAACTTGTTGAACACCCGATTCAGCTAACATACAAAAACCAGTTTGACGAGTCGCCATAACATCACTATGATCACCAAAAATATTCAAGGCATTGGTAGCTACAGCACGAGCAGAAACATGGAAGACACCCGGTAGTAATTCACCCGCAATTTTATACATGTTTGGTATCATCAATAATAAACCTTGCGAAGCAGTATAAGTTGAAGTCAATGCTCCTGTTTTCAAAGAACCATGAACAGTACCCGAAGCTCCTGCTTCAGATTGCATTTCAACAAGTTTTACTTGTTCGCCAAAAATATTTTCTTTTCCTTGTTCAGACCATTCATCCACTGCTTCAGCCATTGGAGAACTTGGTGTGATGGGATAAATGCCTGCTACTTCTGTAAATGCATAGGAAATATAAGCTGCTGCTGTATTCCCATCCATTGTCTTCATTTTTTTCATTATAAACTTCCTTCTTTATTTTTTGCCATATTTTGCATGATATACTCATCTATTTCTTTTGCTGCAACTTTACCAGCTCCCATTGCCAGGATAACTGTAGCAGCTCCTGTAACAATGTCTCCGCCGGCAAATACTCCTGGGATACTAGTAGCACAAGTTTCTTCGTCAGCATCAATATAACCCCATTGATTCAAACCCAATTCAGGGAATGCTTCTAACAAGACACGATTGGCACCTTGACCGATAGCTTCAACGGCTTCATCTGCTTCAATGACAAACTCACTGCCACTAATAGGCACTGGACGACGACGACCACTTTCATCCGGTTCTCCTAATTCCATTTTGATACATTTAACACCAACCAGCTTACCATTTTCGTCTCCTAGGTATTCTACTGGGTTGGTCAACCAGTTGTATTCAATTCCTTCTTCAACTGAATGATGATATTCTTCTTCTCGAGCCGGTAATTCTTCTCTTGAACGACGATAAACGATCGTGACCTTGTCAGCCCCCAAACGTTTAGCAGAACGAGCTGCATCCATAGCAACATTTCCGCCGCCAAAAACAACAACATTACGGCCTCTTTCAACTGGGGTATCATATTTAGGAAAATCATAACCATGCATCAGATTAACTCTTGTCAAGAATTCACTTGAGGCAAAGACGCCTTTTAAATTAGAGCCTGGAATGCCAAGAAAATGAGGAGTACCAGCTCCAATAGCAATATATATTGCATCAAATTCATCACGAATTTCCTGCATGCTGATCGTCTTACCAACTACTACATTGGTTTGTACGTCAACTCCTAAATCTTTTATTTTTTGAATTTCTTTATTTACAATGTCTTTAGGCAGACGAAACTCTGGAATACCGTAGCTCAAGACACCACCAGCTTTATGTAAAGCTTCAAAAACAGTTGCTTTATAACCTAACTTGGCTAAATCACCAGCAACCGTTAAACCTGAAGGGCCACCACCAATAACAGCAACTTTACCTTTATTTTGTTGAATTTCGACTGGTTCTGAATCTTGTTCCAAAGCCCAGTCAGCAACTAATCGTTCAAGTTTTCCGATAGCAACTGGTTCAAATTTTTTTGATCTACCCAGACGACAGACCATTTCACATTGTTTTTCTTGCGGGCAAACCCGACCACAGATTGCAGGTAAATTTGAATAACGATTGATGATACGATAAGATTCTGCCATATCTCCATCTTTGATTGCTTGAATAAAACCAGGTATATCGATCATTACTGGGCAATTCTGAATACAAGGAGCATCTTTGCATTGCAAACAGCGACTCGCTTCCAGCCTACCTTGTTCCATTGTATAACCCAAAGCTACTTCATCAAAATTATGGCTGCGAACTTCTGGATCTTGTTCAGCCATTGGAGTTTTATTATAGCTTCTTTTAGGCATCCGTATTCACCTTACCTTCAAATTCATTATAAGAAAGAGCTTCTTCTTCCTTATACTGGGCCATACGAGAAATAAATTGAGCCCAGTCAACTTCTTGTCCTAAGAATTCCGGACCGTCAACACAAGCGAATTTAATCGAATTATCGACTGTAACACGACAGCCACCACACATTCCTGTACCATCGATCATAATTGGGTTTAAGGACACATAAACAGGTACGTCATACTTGTCGGCCGTCAACGTACAGAATTTCATCATTACACTTGGACCAATTGCCCAAGCAAAATCAATTTTTTCTTTTTCAAAAATTTTTACCATTGCATCAGTAACAAGTCCCTTGTCACCTAATGACCCATCATCTGTCATAACATATAGCTCATCTGAAACAGCCCGACATTCATCTTCTAAAATAACCAGATCTTTAGTTTTAGCTCCTAAAATAGTAATTACACGATTGCCAGCTTGTTTTAAACCTTTAACAATTGGATAAAGAGCAGCGATTCCAACACCACCGCCAACAAGCATAACTGTACCATAATCTTTAATATCAGTTGCTTTACCTAAAGGACCCACGATATCTTGCAAAGCATCTCCATCGTTTAGTTTGGAAAGTTCTGCAGTTGATTTGCCAACCACTTGAAAAATCAGATGTATCTTACCAGCTTTTGAGTCACTATCTACAATCGTTAAGGGGATTCGCTCGCCCAGCTCGTCAATTCGTAGAATTACGAATTGACCAGGCTGTGCTTTTTTAGCGATTAGAGGAGCTTCGACCCAAAATTCAAATTCAGTTGCTGCAATTTTATTACAATTTGAAATCGTAAACACGATAATCCTCCTTGGCTATAAAGCCTTATACTAGGCTTTGACTAACGCTTCAACAAATTCTTTCAATTTTGCTTCGTCTTCTTCATCAGCATCGTTTTCAATTTTAACAACATCATGACCTTTTTTAGCCCCTGTTTCAGCAAATGCTTCATCAAATTCATCTGCTGCTGCACAGAAATAATCAGGATATAACTCGCTATCACCACTGCCAACAACGCCGTAAACTTTACCATCAAGTTCCTGGTCTGGTAATTCTTCCATAAAGTCTTCAAAGTCAAAAGGAAGTTCTCCATCGTTATAGGTATAAGTAGCTACTACACAAATATCTGCATCGTCAAAGAAATCTTCGTCAGCATCATCTGCTTCAACGCGTTCTACTTCAACATCCATGCTTGAAAATTGATTTTCCAAGATTTCAGAAATTCCTTCAGTATTGCCAGTCATACTTGCATACACGATTTTTGCCAATGTCATAATTATAACATCCCTTCTATTTTTTAAATTAGTCTTTTAGACCAATTATTACTAACTAAGTTTACTATATCACAATTATGGTATTTTTCAATATTTTTTTAGAGTAAATAAAACTTTTTTTAAATTCATTCTAATTATCAAAAAGAGGCAGAATCATTCGACTCTACCTCTAGACGATTTTCGACAGTGCGGTAACTATTCTCTTTAGAATCATTATAAACAACTTTTCACATAGTTTCAATAGCTTTTAGCAATAAACTGATCATAAGCTTCAGGCGAATCGATATCCAACAACTGATTATCAGCAAATTCTAAACAGATCCATTTATCTTTATGGCGATCGCGAACACTTCGGCCACCTTCATCACCTGTCAGACGAGTTAGTTCTGAAAAATAATCAGAACCGAAACACACTGGACCTTTGGCAATTTTTTGATAAAAAGGAACAACAATATGATGCACACTGCCATGATCGGCAATTTTCTGTAAACCCTCAATAGTAAGTAAAGGCTGATCGATCGGACAGAATAAAATCGCTTTTCCCATAGCTGTTGCAGTTCCTAAGCGTACACTACTGCTTTGTCCTTCTTTGCTGTGATAATTCAAGGTAACTTTTACACCCGCAGGAAACTGACATCTTTTTGCATCTTCTGGCTGGATCACTACAATAACTTCGTAAAAACCAGCAGCTAATGCTCGATCGATCGTATGCTCAAGAAATGTTTTTTTGTGAATGGGTAAAAACAATTTGCTTTTACCCATTCTTTTTGAAAAGCCACTGGCCATGATCACGATACTTGTCGTTTCGATCAAACGATCACTCCATTAGTTTATTTTTTCTTTTTCTTCTTTTGATAAGGAGTATTTTCAATCGGTAAGCTCGGTCTTAATTGTCCATCAAAAGCCAAGTAAGCACCAGCAACTGCAGGAGCTGTCGGAATAGTGGATAATTCGCCGACACCCTTCATACCATAAGCTACACCTTCGTGAATCCCGGGTGCTTTTACGAAAGTAGTCTTAATAGGCGGGATCTTAGTCGCATCCATCAGTCCTAAATTAGCATAGTGGGCTTTGACATAGCCTTGATCCATCAAGAACTGTTCTGAAAGTGCATATCCCAGGCCCATCACAACACCACCGTCAACTTGTCCTGAAGCAGCACGGGGGTTGGCAACTTGACCCATATCAAAAGCCGAAGTAATTTGAGCTAATTTTCCTTTTTTATCTAATTCGACAACTTGAGCGCAATAACCATAGCCAACGTGGCTGACTGGATTCTTCTTATCAGAATTTAGCGGGTCGGTCTTAGGTGAAAATTCACCATAATATTCCATCCCTTCTAACACTTCCAATGAATATCCCATGTCCAAAGCAACTCTCAATTGAGCAGCCGCGCGGCGGATCGCTTCGCCCGCAAACACCGATTGTCGTGAAGCAGTAGTTGTTTCTGAGTCTGGCGTACGACGTGTATCCGGTCCTTCAATTACAATCAAGTCTGGTGAAACATTCAAAGCTTCCAAAGCTACTTGGGCTGCTACTGTCTGAATACCTTGGCCGATATCTGCAGCACTGGTTCTTACATGGATCTTACCAGCTTCAACAGAGACAATGGCACGTCCTGTATCCGGTAGTCCTACCCCAATTCCGCTATTTTTAAAGAAGCTTGCGATTCCAACAGCACCTTCAGCATTTTCATAAGTATCTTTAACTTCTAATAGACATTCTTTAAAAGCACAGTTTTTCGATGCAATCTGATTATTAGTTAAGATGTCCCCTGGTTCAACCGCATTTTTATAGCGAATTTCCCAAGGTGAAATGCCTACCTTTTGAGCTAACAGATTAAGATTGTTTTCAATTGCAAAAGCACTTTGACAAACACCAAAGCCACGGAAAGCTCCACACGGTACATTATTGGTATAGATAGCAAATCCTTCAATATCAACATTGTTATATTTATAAGGACCTGCAGCGTGAGTACAAGCTCTTTGTAGAACGGGGCCGCCTAGAGATGCATAAGCGCCTGAATCAGCTTTTAAGACTGCCTTCATGGCTGTTAAATTACCATCTTCATCACAGCCTGTAACAAAATCCATTTCCATTGGATGCCGTTTTGGATGGGTCATCAAACTTTCATCACGCGTCATCAATACTTTGACTGGCTGTTTTAACAGATAAGCAGCCAGACAGGCATGGTGTTGTACAGACATGTCTTCTTTACCACCAAAGCCGCCGCCGATCAATTGAGCTTGAACATGAACTTGTTCTTTATCCAAGCCAAGCATGCGGGCGCATTCGCGTTGTTCATCGTAGATTCCTTGTCCGGCTGACCATAACAGCACGCCATCATCTTCTGGCATTGCAATTGCACATTCCGGTTCCATAAATGCATGTTCATTAAATGGAACTGAGTAGTGCTCAGAAACCACATATTTTGAATTTTTCAAAGCTTCATCAGAATTCCCACGAACTACATGTTCATGAGACAAGATATTGCCTTTCGGATGGATCTTTGGTGCATCTTCAGCCATACCTTCTTCAGCACTAAGAACTGGTGTTAATTCTTCATACTCAATTTCTACCAGATCTTTAATTTCATTAAGCGTATCTTTATTCTTAGAAACAACCAATACGATCGCATCACCGACATAACGAGTAATTTCTCCTTCAGGAATCATCACATCCCAATCAGAGATAAATTCCAAGTGACCGATCTTATTGTTACCGGGCACATCTGCAGCAGTAAATACTGCAGCGCAATCCGGATGTTCCTTAGCTTTTGTCGTATCAATATGCAAAACTTTTGCGCGCGGGTAAGCACTCCGAACAGCTGAAGCATGCAACATACCTTCAACTACAATATCATCAACATATTTACCTGTTCCCAAGGTCTTTTCTACAGCATCCACACGCTGGAAATCGCTTCCCAAATGTCCATCAGACTGCTCCTCAGGAATTGGCGTTTCTTCACGTAACATATCTGCAGCTATTTGAATCGCTTCGATAATTTTTACATAACCTGTACAACGGCAAATATTACCACGGATTCCTTTGCGAATATCCTTTTCATCAGGTTCAGGCTTTTTGTTGAACAGACCTACTGCTGACATTACCATACCTGGAATACAAAAACCGCATTGTACCGCGCCAGTTTTGGCAAATGCATAAGCAAAAACATCTTTTTGTCTTTGGCTTAACCCTTCAATTGTGGTTACTTCTTTACCTGCTAATTTTGATAGCGTAAACAAACAGCTTTTGGAGGCCTTACCATCAATAAGTACAGTACAAGCACCGCAGGAACCGCTATCACAACCGTTTTTGGCTCCAGTAAGTCTCAGATCGTCTCTTAAAAAATACATTAACTTTTTATCTTCTGCACAAGTTACTTCATTTCCGTTTACTTTTAATGAATACACATTTAACACACCCTTATTATAAAATGACCTCATTCACATTATAACATCCAAAAATATTTTTTTAAACGGATAACTAATTTTAAGGTTGACTTTAAGTGAGAATCGTTCTCTTTTAGATAACGCTTACTAAGATAGCGTTTTTTTACGCAATACTTTCAAAAATATAGCGGTATGACAGGCTTTCTTAATACTCAGTCAGTTGTCAGTTGCGCTTAGGAATAAATTTTACGATCCTGATTTTAACTGAAAATACGATGAATCAGCAACGCTTTATTCTTCTAAAAAAATAAAAAACAAGCCTAATAAACTGCTTGTTTTTAATAACAGATCAATAAATTAACGAATCAATTATTTCAGATCACTTTCAAATATCTCAGTAAAACATTGGCTGACATATTTTTCAGATTTTTCTTTAAAACGTTCATACTTTTCGGCTAAGTCTTTACCTTCGGCAGTTAACTGTGAACCCCCACCTTGAGTTCCGCCTACTTGCGATTCGATCAATTTTGCTCCCCACTGCTTTTCAGCTTTTTGTACGATTCGCCAAGCCTTATTATAGGACATATTCATTTCTTGAGCAGCTTTACTTAAGGAACCATTTTTTTCCACTAAAACAAGCACATCAGATACTCCAGGGCCAAAAAAAATCTCCCCCTTCTTGAGCCGTAAGGTCATTTTATAAGTTAACTGATCTTTTTTTGTCATAATATCCCTCCGATATATAGTTTATAGATAACGCTATTAAAAGAAAAGCGATTTTTTCAAATCGCTTTTCTAACGCTTTAACCTACCGTATCACTTGCTTTAGGTTTATTCAGAATAAGATTTAAAATAACTGCTAAAATAGCTGTTAAAATAACTTCTGAATTACCAAAAATCGTAGTTACCCAATCAGGGAAACCAGCAAGCACACCTTCAGATAAAGCAATTCCGATACCAAAAGCTAAGGAAGTTCCAACAACAACCTTGTTTTTTTGCGTTAAACCAGCATCATTGACCATGCTCATCCCATTCATTGCAATAGTAGCAAAGACTGAGATCGTAGCACCACCGATGACAGATTGAGGAATTGTTGTCAAAATAGCAGCAATCTTAGGTAAAAATCCTGCTACTAAGAGAATTCCTGAAGCTAGCGCAAAGATATATTTATTGATTGCTTTAGTGGAAATAACTAAACCTACATTTTGACCAAAAGTAGCACATGGAACAGAACCGAAGACACTACCCAAAGCATTGGCAAATCCACTACCCATAATCGCACCAGATACTTCTTTATCTGTCGGCTGACGGTCCATAGCGCCAAATGTTGTACCGGTTGTCTGACCAATCGTTTGTACTGCATCAACTAAATACATGACAACCAAAGTGGCGATCGCAACGGGCTGAAAATCCATTCCGAAGTGTAATGGCAAAATCGGCTGAATGATACCTGCATCACCTACTGGCGCAAAGTCAACCATACCTAACGCTAATGAAAGGATATAACCGATGATCATGCCCACTAACATGGATGATAGTTTTAAGAAACCTTTTCCAAAATTATTTAAATAAAATACAATAACAAAAGTGATCAATGCCACTAACCAGCTCTTCCAAGAACCAAAACCAGCATTTCCTACACCACCAGCCATATATTTAACAGCTACTGGAAATAGGGAGAATCCAATACTTAAGATAACTGTTCCAGTAACAATCGGAGGAAAAATAAAACGGATTTTTTTTATGAAAACTCCCACGATCATTACGACTAGTCCACCAATCAGTTGAGCCCCAAAAATAGCGGCGATCCCAAATTGTACACCAATTGATAATAAAATAGGCACATAGGCAAAACTAGCTCCCATCATTAAAGGTAAACGTGCTCCCAATTTACCAAAGATAGGGAAAACCTGAATCAAAGTTGTGATCCCGGCAAAAACTAAAGCTGTTTGTAAAATCAGCGTCGTATCTGCTTGATTTAAATTACAAGCTTGGGCAATCATCAGACCTGGGGTAACAATTCCAACGATCGAGGCAACTACGTGTTGTAATGCTAAGGATAGGATTTCTCCTAATTTTGGTTTTGCGTCAAATTCATAAAGTGCGTCCATTCCCTTTTCAGTTTCCATCTAGCAAACTCCTTTCAGATCGGTCCTAAAGACCGATATGAATCTATTTAACAGCGACAGCTTCAATTTCAAATAAACCACCCATTGGTAGATCTTTAACTGCAAAACATGAACGCGCAGGTTTCCAATCTCCAAAATAATCTGCATAAATTGCATTAACTGCAGCAAAATCACTCATATCTGCAAGCAAAACAGTAGTTTTTGCAACATCAGATAAAGTCAAACCGTTTTCAGCCAAGATAGCTTTTAGATTTTCAAAACCTTGTTTTGCCTGTCCTTCTACGCCGTCTTGTAATTTTCCTGAAACTGGATCCAAGCCTAATTGACCTGAAATAAACACAGAATCTCCAGCGGCAACCGAATGAGAATAAGGTCCTACTGCTGCGGGTGCATTGTTAGCATTTACCATTTTTTTTGTCAATTTCTTTTCCTTCTTTCTTAATCACTAGTAACGAGAGTACCTGTTTTACCAGCTAAACCTTCTTTAGCTTTTTCTAATGAGGTAATCAAAGCTTTATTGCCTGTCTTTTTAACAAAGCTCATAGCCGCTTCTACTTTCGGCAGCATTGAACCTGGTGCAAAGTGTCCCTGCTGTGCATATTTTTGCAATTCATAAGGAGAAACTTTTTCCAGATTCTTTTGTTCTGGCGTACCAAAATTCAAAGCAACTTGTTCGACTGCTGTTAAAATAACTAAAAAGTCAGCATCGATCGTTTCTGCCAATAAAGCACTGCAGAAATCTTTATCGATCACTGCTGGAACACCTTTTAAATGATCATTTGCTTGTTTAGTAACAGGAATTCCGCCACCGCCGCAAGAAATAACTAATTCACCGTCATTCATCAAATTATTAATGGTTTCGATTTCAATGATTTCTTTTGGTTTCGGTGAAGCAACAACTTGACGATAGCCACGTCCAGCATCTTCCATAACCGAAATGTTTTTTTCTAAAGCAGCTTGCATGGCTTCTTCTTTTTCCATGAAACGACCAATTGGTTTCGTCGGTTTATCAAAAGCCGGATCATCTGGATCTACAACTACTTGAGTGGCAATCGTGACTACCGGTTTTTTCATACCGCGATGCAGCATTTCTTCACGTAAAGCATTTTGCAGATCATAACCAATATAAGTTTGACTCATAGCCACACTTACAGATAAGGAAACAGCTGGATATTTTTCTTCATCCTTAGCTGTCATTTCATCCATAGCTAATTGGATCATTCCCGCTTGCGGCCCGTTGCCGTGAACTAAGGCTACTTCATATCCTTCTTCAATTAAATCCACTACATTAACAGCCGTTTGTTTAACAGCAGCCATTTGTTCTTTTAAGTTATTGCCCAATGCGTTACCGCCTAGAGCTACAACAACTTTTGTCATATTCTTTCCTCCTGAATCTTTTTCACAATTATTATAAAAACAAGAAGAGCTTTAAGTAATTATCTTTTTTACTTAAAGCTCTTCAAACAAAAATTATTCTGCGCTAATGTTACGTTTTTGTCCACGAGCTTCTAATTCTTTTAATGCCTTAGCAGGATCTTTGAATTTGCTCAAAAGGATCATAGCTGCGATGACATAAGGTTTGTTACTTGCTTCTTTATATAATTCATCGCGGTAACGATCAAATACAGAAGCGTCAACTTCGCCTTCTTCAGCCGAAACACCAGTGATGTCAGCAGGAAGTGGATGCATATACAAAGCTTTACCGTCTTTCGTTAATTCCATCATTTCTTCCGTACAAGCCCAATCTTTATGTTGAGCATTTTGTTTCAACAAATCTTCTTCTAATTCGTCAATAGCATCAAATTCGCCATTACCGAATAATTCAGTACGTTTTTCCATAGCTGCAAATGGTGCCCAGCTCTTGCAATAGATTACATCAGCATCGTCAAAAGCTTCTTTCATGTCATTAGTCTTAGTGAATGATCCGCCAGATTTTTCAGCATTTTTCTGCGCTAATTCTTCAATTTCAGGCATAATTTCATAGCCTTCTGGATGAGGTAAAGTAACATCCATACCAAAACGAGTCATTAAACCAACGATCGCTTGAGCAACTGATAAAGGTTTGCCGTAAGATGGAGAATAAGCCCATGACATAACGATTTTTTTACCTTTAAGATTTTCAATCCCGCCAACTTCATGAATGATGTGGTTTAAATCAGCCAAAGCTTGCGTTGGGTGATCTGTGTCATCTTGAAGATCGACTAAGTTAGGGCGTTGTTCCAAGATGCCATCTTCATTGCTTTGTTTAACAGAATCGATAACTTCACGCATGTATGCATCGCCCTTACCGATATACATGTCATCACGGATACCGATAACATCAGCCATGAAAGAAATCATAGTTGCTGTTTCACGAACAGTTTCGCCGTGTGAGATTTGTGATTTCTTTTCATCCAAATCTTGTACAGCTAAACCTAGCATATTGCAGGCACTGGCAAATGAAAAACGAGTTCTAGTTGAATTATCACGGAAAATGGACACTCCTAAACCAGAATCAAAAATTTTAGTTGAAATATTTCTTTTACGTAAATTACGTAAAGCATCAGCAACTTTTAAAGTTGCTTTTAATTCATCATCGCTTTTATGCCAAGTTTGCATAAAGTCATTGTTATACATATCTTTTGTATCATAGCTATCAATTTCATTTACTAAATCTTTAAAATCAGTCATTAATTTCTCTCCTTAAAATATTTTTCCATAAAAATCAGAGTGCTGGAACAGGCAAAGCCTGTTCCAGTAACTGTTAATAATTATTTGGTATAAACTGTTGGCAATACAGCATAGAAAGCTGCACAACGAACTAAGTCTTCTTTCCAGGAAATTTCGTTTGGAGCATGTGCTTGATCTTCAGCACCTGGACCATAACCAATACAAGGAACACCATTTTTGCCCATGATCATAACGCCGTTGGTTGAGAAAGTCCATTTGTCAAGTAATGGACGAGCTTCACGCATTTTAATTTGTGAATCAGGTCCTTGACGTTTTTCACCAAATAATTGATGGTGAGTTTCAACCAAAGCTTCTGAAACTTTATGATCTTCAGGAATAACCCAAGTTGGGAAGTAGCAGTCAATTGGATAGACCAGGTCGGTATAACTTGGACGTTCATACTTATACATAGAAACTGTTACGTCTTCACCATATTTTTGAACAGCAGGTAATTGACGGATTTCTTCTAAACAACTTTCCCAAGTTTCGCCAGCAGTCATACGACGGTCTAATGAAACTGTACATCCATCAGCAACGGCACAACGACTTGGTGATTGTGAGAAGATTTCTGAAGCTGTAACTGTACCACGGCCTAAGAAACGAGCTTCTTGCCATTCTGGATTGAATTTTTCTTCTAACATTTTAGCTAAGCCTTTAATGCCGGTAGATTCTTTCCAGTCATTGTTATTTAAAGCACGAACATCTTGTAAGATGTCTGCCATCTTGTAGATTGCATTGTCGCCACGTTCTGGAGCAGAGCCGTGACAAGATACACCGCGAACATCAATTTTGATTTCCATCCGGCCACGTTGTCCACGATAGATTCCGCCATCTGTCGGTTCTGTTGAAACAACAAATTCAGGACGGATTTTATCTTCATTGATGATATAGTCCCAGCAAAGTCCGTCACAGTCTTCTTCTTGAACAGTAGCTGTTACTAACACAGTATATTTATCACTTAAAAGACCCAAGTCTTTCATGATTTTAGCACCATAAATTGCAGAAACAACTCCGCCTTCTTGGTCAGAAGTCCCGCGTCCACCAATTTCAGTGTCATTTTCATAACCTTCATAAGGATCAAATTCCCAGTTTTTCATTTCACCGATAGCAACAGTATCCATATGACCGTCAAATGCGATCAAAGTTTCTCCGTTACCCATATATCCTAACAAGTTCCCTTGGGGGTCAAATTCAACTTTATCAAAACCAAGTTTGTCCATTTCTTCCTTAGCGCGTTGTAATTTTTTTCCTTCTCCAGCACTTTCTCCAGGAATTTTGACTAGGTCACGCAATAATTTAACCATATCTTTTTGGTAACCATTCGCTTGTTTCTTTACTGCTTCTAAATCCATTTTTTTACCTCCATAAAATATGTTTATAATTATCAGGGTCAGTGTCGCCTTCAGTAGAAAACATTACTACCTCTGATTGATTATCTAATTCTAACGCTTCTTTCAGATCCTTATATTCAGGATCTTCCATTAATGTTGCAATAAGCCCCATACCAACAGCCCCGGATTCACCAGAAATCACTTGCTGATCACCTTTAACTGGAGCGCCTAACATACGCATACCTTTTTCAGAAACAAAGTCTGGGCATGATACAAATGCATCCACATGATTTTTCAGAATATCAAATGAAATTGTATTCGGTTCACCACAAGCCAGGCCAGCCATGATCGTTTGCAGATCGCCGTCAACAAAACGGATCTTGCCATCTTTGGCTTTTGCAGACTGATATAAACAGTCAGCTGCTTGAGCTTCCATTACGACTAATTTTGGAGGGTTTTCCGGGAACAAGTTGGCGAAATAACCAACTACAGCTCCAGCTAGACTTCCTACGCCTGCTTGAACAAAAACATGAGTCGGGCGTTTGTCAAGAGCCTTCATCTGTTCAGCTGCTTCACTAGCCATCGTACCATAGCCTTGCATGATCCAAGTTGGGATTTCTTCATAACCGTCCCAAGCAGTATCTTGTACCATCACACCATTTTCATCGGCTTCTGCCAAGGCATTGGCTTTTCTGACACATTCATCATAGTTGACATCTTCAATCGTTACATCTGCGCCTTCTTTGGCGATATTGTCGTAACGCATTTTAGTTGAACCTTTAGGCATCAGCACAACTGCTTTCTGACCTAATTTTCTGGCAGCCCAGGCAACCCCGCGACCGTGATTGCCATCAGTGGCTGTATAGAAAGTAGCTTGACCAAATTCTTCTTTTAACTTATCTGATGTCAAAGTTTCATAATCAATTTCAGAAATATCTTTGCCCGTTTGTTTGGCTACAAAATTTGCAATGGCAAAAGAACCACCTAATACTTTAAAAGCGTTCAAGCCAAAACGATAAGATTCATCTTTAACAGATAAACCTTTCAGTCCTAGAAAGTCAGCCATATGTGTTAAATTGGCTAATGGTGTCTCATCATATTGAGGAAAGCTTTTATGAAAAGTACGTGCTTTCTTCATATTTCCCTGATCCATCAAATGTAGTGACTGATCTGCTGTTTTCGGCATCTCATTTTTTACCCATTTAATTTTTTCCAATGTATACCCTCCACAATTATTTATTTATTTTACGGAAAACAAACTTTCCGGTTTTCGCTTTAACAACTTTTCCATTTTCTGCTACCTTGCTACCTCGTAAGTAGACACTGCGCGCACTCCCCTTTGTTGCAAAACCCTCAAATGGTGTGTAGTCGCAGTTTGTAACTTGTGTTTTCGCACTGATCACGCCTTTTTTAGCTGGATCCCAAATAACAATATCTGCATCACTGCCGACTTGTAAGGCCCCTTTTTGCGGATACATATTAAATTGTCTGGCAATATTTTCAGACAACAAACCCACAAAACGTTCTAAACTGATCTTACCGCTGGCAACACCTGCACTGTAAATCAATTCAGGTCTGGTTTCTACACCTGGCATACCGCCGGGAATACGCGTGAAATTATCTTTACCCACAGTCTTCTGATTGGCAAAATTAAAATCACAATGATCCGTCGAAATCGTGTTTACATTTCCATCGATAACACCTTGCCAAAGTGCTTGTTCATCCGCCGGTTTTCTTAAAGGCGGTGAACAAACATATTTTGCGCCTTCAAAGTTCGGTAGACTATACAATGAATCTTCCAAAAGTAAGTAATGGGGGCAAGTTTCAACATAAACCTTTTGACCTTTCGCCCGTGCTCGTTTCACTACTTCTAAAGATTCTTTCGTACTTAAATGCACAACATTTACTGCTAAGCCGACTTGATCTGCAATCATCAGATAGCGATTGACAGCTTCAGCTTCCACTTCATTGGGGCGTGTTAAGGGATGGCTGGCAGCTTCCATTTTACCGGCAGCAACATAATCTTTTTGCAGCTGATTGACCAGATCACCGTTTTCGCAGTGAACTCCCAGCATGCCGCCGACTTTCTTGATTTCTTTCATGGCTTCATAAAGCATGGCATCGGTTGCCCGCATGGCATCATAGGCCATGTACATTTTAAAAGAAGTCACACCTTTTGCTACCATTTCGGCAACCTGAGCCTTAATGTCTTTGTTCCATTCGATGATCGACATATGGTAATTGTAATCACAAGATGACTTGCCTGCTGCCATCTTGTTCCAGACTGTCAGACAGTCATTCAGATCTTTGCCCTTATCAGGAGTAGCCATGTCAATAACCGTTGTTGTTCCCTTAGCGACTGCTGCAGCACTACCTGTGGTAAAGTTATCACTGGTCGCTGCCAAGTCATTTTCCAGTTCAAGATGCGTATGCGCATCAATAAAACCTGGAAAAACATAGCAATTTGTTGCATCGACAATTTCATCTTCATGGGCTGCTAGATCATGACCCATTTCAACAATTTTTTCATCTTTTACTCGAACGTCTAATTGGCGGCGGCCGTTTGTCGAAACGACCGTCCCACCTTTAATTAGCATCGTCAATTCTGTCACCTCTTAATTTGCTAAACAGAAACTATAATCATCAATTACAGCTTCCATAAAATCCATGATGCCATTGGCAACATCGACATAAGTCTTGTCCAGATCAACAGTTTGTTCTTTGCCTTTGTAACGAAGCAGGCAAGTTTTAGTCGCTTCATCAACGACATAGAAACCTTCGTTGGTACTGTCATGGAAATCTTCTTCGCTATTAAATAAAGTAAATTTGTCTTTATAAGGTGCACTTGAATATGGACAGAAAGTTTCACAGTTACCACATTCATTACACATCCGGTCAATATGAAGAATTTGCGGATCATCATTTACATTGATCACCACATTCGCCCGGTTCGGACAAACATCCACACATGATTCACAAACAGTCGAACATTCTAAGCAGCGTTCAGCTTGTGTCAGCGGATTATCTTCAGTAACTAAGTTGCCGCGTTTAGCACGTACTGCCTGTAAATCAATATTCTTATTGGCACGTTCATAATTTTCATTGTGTACTTCACAGATATTTTTACAAGCTCTAGTTGCATCAGCAATTGCTTCAACAATTGTTGCCGGACCACGATGAGCATCTCCTACTACATAAACATGTTCCAAGTTTGTTGCCAATGTATTAGGATCTACAATCACACGTCCACGATTATCTGTTTCAATGCCTTGTTGGTCAAAATAGTCATTGTCTACTTTTTCACCAATTGCTGAAACCACAGTATCAGCTTTCACTTTAACAAATTCACCAGTTGATTCAGGACGTTTACGGCCGGATTCATCACGTTGACCTAATTTCATCACTTCACAAGTTAATTCACCATCTTCTAAAGAAACAGGTGAAAGTAACTCACGGAAGTTTACTCCATCTTCTACTGCCAGCAGCAACTCTTCTTCATCAGCCGGCATATTGCGCTTGTCACGACGATAAACCAGAGAGACCTCTTTGTTGCCAGGTAATTGCTTAGCTGCACGAGCGCAGTCCATCGCAGTATTTCCGCCACCGATAACTACAATGTTATCACCATAAACATCATGACTTGGATCGACCCGCAGATCGCCTAAAAACTCTAGGGAATTGATGGCTTCACCTTTATCCAGTTTCAAGTTGTTATGTTTATGAGCACCGATCGCATAGATAACATTTTCATAGCCTGCAGCCTGTAGAGCTTTAGCATCTGGTGCCGCTTGTCCTGTCTTGAATTCTGCTCCCATGAATTTAGCCATATCAATATCATTTTGTACACTCTTCATTGAGATTCTAAATTCAGGTACGATCTGGCTACAAACTCCGCCAGGTTCATCGGCTTTTTCAAAAACAGTAACCGGATAGCCTTCGCGAGCCAATAAGTAACCAGCAGAAATCCCTGCAGGACCACCACCGACAACAGCTGTTTTAGGGGCATCAGCTTTCACAACTGGTTTTTCCATGGTTGCCATCAATTCATCATACGCATGTTCGGCAGCTTCTAACTTCACGCCACGAATATCAATTGCATCTTCATAAAACTGACGCGTACATTTTGTTTCGCAAGGATGCGCACAAATCGTCCCTGTAATAAATGGCAGCGGGTTTTTATCCACAATAACTTGTAAAGCATTTAAATATTTTCCTTCACTGACATAGCGTAGATAAGCTGGGATATCTTGATCGATCGGACATCCGCCGGTTCCACGACAAGGAGCTGTATAACAGTTCAATAACGGAACTTGTTCTTTGATTTTCGGTGAAACAGGTAATTTTACCGATTTTTGATAATGACTTTGTTTTTTAGATTTATCAACTAAATATTTAATTTAGCCAAATCAAGTTTTACAACATTTGGATAAGATAAACTTGAGATAACATTGGCCATTTGGGTAATTCTCTGATAGCCGCCTGGTTTTAACAGAGTAGTAGCCACGGTGATCGGCCAGATCCCTGCCTCAAATAAATCCTTAATATTGAAGATATCGGCACCACCAGAATAAGAAATCTGTAATTTACCATGAAAAGCATCAGATAATTTTTTAGCTACTTTAATACTTAATGGGAATAGCGAACGTCCAGACATAAACATTTCTTCAGCAGGCAACTCGCTTTGAGCCACATCGACTGGGAAGGTATTGGTAATTTTTACACCAAAACTTCTCTGGTTGCCGTCAGCTAATGCTTGCAGACGTTGCAGCATCGGAACTGCTTGTTCAAATTGCAGATCTTCAACAAAGTGATGATTGTCAAATTCCATGTAGTCAAAACCAAGTTCATTCATGGTTTGACGGGCATACTCATAACCTAGTAAAGTCGGATTGCATTTGATAAAGGTATGCAATTGCTGATCTCTAATAAAATGAGTTGCAATCTTTTCAATTTCTTCTGGCGGACAGCCATGTAAAGTAGATAAAGTAATGGAATGTGAGACACATGGGTTGATAGAAGCCAGGTAATCTTCATCGATCCGTGTAAATTGATCCATATGATTACGTGCTGCCTTGATACATTCATCCCAAACTGGCGTTTCATCAGCATGCTGCATATTATGAATGTAATTTTGAATCTTAGGAGTCAAAATCCCTTCCATATCATAACCAACGCTCATATTGAAGATAAATCCGTCTGGATCTCCCAGGTCAAATTCCTTGCTCAATAATTTCAATACAAACCATGCTTTAGCGTATTCTTCAAAAGCTTGCGGTACATACAATTCAGTAGACCATTCAGCATTATAAGCTTCATCACGTGCTGTGATACATGGTTTAGGAACTGGTAAATCTTCACCATCAAGTACTTGAACAGTTTTCAATTCAAAAAATCTTGCTCCGCTTACATAAGCCGCAATAATATTTTGTGCCAGCTGCGTTTGCGGACCAGCTGCCGGTCCAACCGGTACTTCTAATTTTTCATTAAATAAGGAGATCGTTTTATCTTTGTCTGCTTTATACAAGCGACGAACTCCAAAAATACTTCCCGTCTTCTTGTATTCTCTCATGATCCAGTCAATCAAAGCATCAATTGAGATGGGACGCATTAAATCACTCATTATTTTTCACCTCTAGCTGTTAATTCTCTTCCATAATTTTTGTGCTTCTTCTCTTGCCTTAGCATATAATTCTTCTTGGTCTACTCCAAGAACTTCACGATTTTTCATGCGAACTTCACCATTGATGATCGTATCAGAAATACTGTTACCATTTACGGCAAATAAGATATGCATGTTCACATTATCAGCATTAATCGGAGTCGGCGCATGATAATCAGCCACGATCACATCGGCCGCAGCTCCTTCTTCAAGTACACCTAATTTTGTATCGAAATAACGATTTGCCATTGCCGGGTTGTTTTCGAATAACATTTGTGGAACCTCTGTCCAGGCACAGCTAGGATCTACTAAGTTGTGTTTGTGAATCAAGTTAGCTACTTTATAAGATTCAGTCATATCTTGTGTATAGCCATCTGTTCCAAGACCAGTTAAAATACCAAATTCATTAATGAAACGCAATGCAGGAGGACAACCAATGGCATTGCCCATATTTGATTCTGGATTAGTCACGATCATAGTGTCTGTATCTTTTACTAACTGCATTTCTTGAGCATTAATATAGATACAATGGCCTAAAATTGTCTTTTCACCAAGTACGCCTAAATCAAATAAGCGGTTTACAATGTGTTTATTGTGGTCATGTAGACAAGCATGAACATCAGAAATACCTTCAGCCACGTGAATATGAGCACCCACGCCAGCAGGAGTTTTAGCAACTGCTTTTTCGATCGTATCATCCGATAGGGTAAATTGAGCATGCATTCCCATCATAGCTTTTTGCATATCGCTTGTTTGCTTTTGAACTTTATTGATGAAGCGAACATTTTCTTCAATTGCACGATCTGCTTGGATTTTTCCATGACGATCAGAAATCTCATAACAAAGACAAGTTCTGACGCCCATTTCTTCAGCAGCCTGTGCTAATTGATCTAAGCTTCCTTCAATTTCACCATAACTTGCCTGATGGTCAAACATAGTAGTTACTCCACTTTTGACACTTTCTAGATAGGCGATTTGAGCACTGCGGTAGTTTGTTTCGTTTGTCATTTCACTATCAAGCTTAAACCATTGGCCTTCCAAGATATCAAGTAGGTTTTTGGGATTGTATCCATTGATGCTTAAGCCACGAGCAAAAGTACTATAGATATGATTATGCATGTTAATAAAACCTGGCATTATCAAACCGCCTTTAGCATCGATAAATTCAGCATCAGGATATTTTGCCTGCAACGATTTTGTGTCAGCAACCTCTTTGATTTTCGTTCCGTCGATCACTACTGCGCCATTCTCGATAAAACCTTTTGTGCCACGTGTCACCACATGACCATTGCCGATCAATAACATTCGTGAGCCTCCTCAAAATAATATATTTTATTAACAAAAACTTTTCATTTGTCATAAAAAATTTTTGTTGCTGTTCATTCCCTAGAGATAGTATAGCACGTTATCTAAAAAAAAAAAAGTGTATCTAAAAATTATTTTGTACTATTACACTAAAATTTGTTTCAAGGCTTATAAATATTTGTGAAATGAAAATTTACATGATATTATTATAGATATATAAATAATTTTTAACGGAGGTAAATTATGTTATCTGAGCAAAATGCGACTTTTCTCAAACAAGTCGCCAAAGCCGTAGCTGAACAATTCGGTGAAGATTGCGAAGTAGTTGTACATAAAATCGATGAACAAAATGCAGACCATTCAATTATCGCAATTGAAAACGGACATGTTACAAACCGACATATCGGTGATGGACCTTCTCAAGTAGTTTTAGAAACACTGCAAAAAGACCCTGCTGAAATCAAAGATCATTATAACTATTTAACGCGTACACGAGATGGCCGAGTATTGAAATCAAGTACTATGTTTTATCGGGGAGAAGCTGGTGATCTAGAAGCGATTTTTGCTATTAATTTTGACACTTCTACTTTATTCGCTGCCGAAAATGCCATTCACAAACTAACGGCAACACAAGAACCTGAAACCCAGGTAGATCCTAATTTCATTCCACAAGATGTTAATGAATTGTTGGATGAACTGATCAAAGAATCGGTTAAATTAGTAGGTAAGCCTGTAGCGCTGATGACTAAAGAGGATAAAGTCCGCAGCATTCAGTTTTTAAACAGTAAAGGGGCTTTTCTAATCACCAAATCCGGTGACAAGGTGGCTAAATACTTCAATATTTCCAAATACACTTTGTATAACTATATTGGCTAAGAAGACAAACCTTTTTCCTGTCTTTTCCTACTCGCTCAAGATCGAACGTCTTGAGCGAGTATTTTCTATTAGCTGCTATAAAAAAACACGCCCAAGTTTTTATGCTTGTGCGTGTAAATACATTAATGTTGCCTCTAAAACAGCACCGCCCAGTGCTCGTGCCTTGTCTGAAATGGTAAAACAGTCCACTTCTTCAACCGAACGAGGATCCACATCCGCGCATTTTAATCCTTGAGAAATGACTAGTCCTTCAGCAATCTCACCGCGTAAAGTTCCATCTAAAGGAGAATAGACTGGCACATCACCCACATAAAAGAGCAGTTCTCCTTTTTCAACATAGTCGCCAATCAAGCGAACATGCTGAACCTTGCCGCTAGCCGGCGAGTGAACGACACGCTCAGCGCTTTTCCCTCCTAAAACACCAGGAACACCTGTATTGGCTAAAGCCGCCCCTTTATAAAACAACCGGCCTAAAGAATGCCCCCGCATCGTTTCTACAACTACATTCACATCTTCTGGTGCACTAAAACCAGGGCCTAATCCAATAGTGAAAGGCGCCATTTGCCGGTTTGTCCCTAAATTTTTTTTAGCCAAAATCGCATCTACAACCACTGTTGGTTTCAGCTCTGATAGAGAATTGCCATTAGGATCGATCAATAAAGGAACTTTACCTCTTTGCCAGACTTTCTGACAGTCATTCGTCTGCTGAATTTTTTCAAAACATAAGTCTTCAACTTGATATTCGCCAAAATAGACTGCGTTACAAGCAGCAACTGTCCGGCGAATTGCCAAAGGACGATCTGTTTCTAAAACAGCTACTTTAAAACCCGCATGAACCATTTTTTGAATAATTCCAGTTGCAATATCACCGCCGCCGCGAATGACTACGGTCGTTTCTTCTATCTTACCCATATTATCTTTCCTTTACCTGCTAGTGTGCTGCCTGCAACTACCTTATCCACCACTGTATCTGACAGTTTTTCGGTTAATCTTTTTGCTGCTGAAAGTTCTTCTTTTTTATCTGCATGATTTAGATAAAGGATTTTTTCGCCTTTAGCTTTAGCGAAAAGACCTTGCGGATGTTCAATCAACTGCACTAAATGATCGATCGTGACAGTTTCACCTTTTTCTGCCTTGACCATCTTTAAATAGAGATTTAAGCGATGAATTGTTTCCTCAGCTGTAATTAAGCCCAAGACAGTGATAGGAACAATACCGATCGTCATGGTCGTTTCCGGTAAAATAACCGGTTCAAAATCAGCCCATCCCTTTAAGGGAAGCTGTTTGGAACCATCTGCTTCTAAAATCACCTTATCAAAATCAGTAAAACTTTTTGGAAATAAAGATGATTCAGACATGCTTAATTTACTGCGTTCTGGTGTTTTTGTCACTGCTCCGACCATCGTTATTCCTTTTTTTGCCGGAATCGCTGTTAACGGGTCGGTTAACAGATAATCATAGTCATCTTCTTTAGGCAAGCCCATTTTAGTTGTAGTCGCAGTTAAAATTTTCTCATGACGAGTCGTTTTTGCCAGATAACGCAACAAAGAAGTTTTGCCGCCGCTACCAATAATAGAAATCACCTCATGTTTTTTTAAGGCAAAACAATTGATCAAACTTTCCACGGCCAGTACTCCTTTTTCCCATCTTCTTGATGGATCTGATAAATAGCACTTAATGCTACCTTGTTTTCAGCTAATATTTTTTCCCCTTCTGTTACTTTCTGCTCATCAATACGTAAAGTAATGCCACAGGAAGCACCCAAAGCAGTAGGCAAAGGCATCGGTTTTGTCTTGATGCCCTTGCCGTTTAACAAACTTTCTGCTTTCATGACTTGATGAGTATTAGGGAAAGTCAGTAAATATTCCATCATTTAACTCCTATAAAGTGACCACATTGTCTGCTTTCATCTGGATCTCACTGATACTAAACATGTTCGTGATATCCCCAATTTCGTGTGTATCTTTGATCTCGTAGAAGTCCACGCAGGTACCACAAGTCAAGATCGTAACTCCTTTGTCTTGTAGAGTCTGCAAATCTTCCAGAACAGGAGACGTTTTGTCGGTTAGAAAAGCACCTTCATTGAAAAAGATCAGAGTTGTTGGTAGATCATCCAATTCCGTTAGTGAATAAAGATAGCTTTTCATTAACATTGTTCCTAACTTGTCATCTCCTTTCCCATAAGTCTGAGTACCGATCATGATCACGATATCTTCTTTAATACTGGAGTCTTCTTTTAACTTCCCAGTAGGTTGTAAAGTGATCGTAAAGTGGTCGTCTGCTTGTTGAGCAGTTTGGGTTGCAATGCCTAAATCTTGGGTCATTTTGTAAATATTATTAATAGCCACTTCATTATCGACAGTTACTTCAATCGTATCCGCCTTACCGTCTAACTTGCGAATGGCTTTTTTAGTTTCAATCACTGGAATGGGACACGGTTTGCCTAAAGCATTAATTTTTATCATTTAAAAATTCCTTTCTATAAAAGCACGATAGCTTCGTTTTCCTTTTCAACAATTTCACCAACAATCCGAGCTGCCGGATCATCTTTTTGAATAGCTGCTAATAACTCTGTCGCATCAGCAGCTGCTGCACTGATCAACAAACCTCCTGAAGTTTGTGGATCAAATAAAATCTCCTGCATAGCAGGG
>Ga0079226_10000053_pt1 | contig 66337 bp, 57 predicted proteins | sample Poulit2014_FD_76345 | JGI IMG/M metagenome (GOLD analysis project Ga0079226, IMG submission 76345) | Agricultural soil microbial communities from Georgia to study Nitrogen management - Poultry litter 2014 | ecosystem: Environmental > Terrestrial > Soil > Agricultural land | place: USA: Georgia...
ATTTCACATATTGTTCTGCAACTTTGCGATGTTTACTTTCATTAAATTTAGCATATTTACTTAATAATTCGTCTACTCTATCAACCGTACAACCCCCATATTGGCTGCTAGAGACATTAGCAATAATTTGGACTAACTGTGCAGATGCTGTTTGAATTGATTTTGGGGATGTCACTGTTGCATTACCAATTTGAAAGCCTTGGTCTAACATACTTTCCGCATCGATTAAACAACAATTTGTTAAAGGTTGAAATGGATGATAATCTAAATCATGAAAATGGATATCACCATTTTTATGTGCTTCAGCCACGTGCTTTGGAAGTAAATAATCCAATGCATATGATTTAGAAACTACTCCTGCTGTTAAATCCCTCATCGTTGAAAAGGTAGAACTATCTTTATTGGCATTTTCATTAACTACTGTTGGATCTTTCGTAATAAGATGCTTTAAATTCGTTTCAAGTTTATTCACATTATCCCTCTTCACTATATATAGTATTAAAAATAAATTTACAGCACTATATATTGTGTTTCAAACAACAGGTTACCTGTTAACGAATTTGTCATATGTTTTTAAACATTTGGTGAACTTTAGTTTGATATTCAAAAAGTTGTATTACTAAATTAATTATTTCAAGCACTTTAAGAATTTATCATATATGGCTTCTGCTTGCTTGTCATCATCAATACCATAAACGTTCATTCTACCATCTTTAAATAGTGTGATTTAGTAATCAAGGTAAGATGTCACCGTTGCAAAGTGGTTACTTTTTATATTTTTTAGTAGTAGAAAGTCTGCATAATCAAAATTTTTAGAGTCGAACCTCATAAGGTATACATTTCCACACTGCTTTTCTATATAGCTTTGTTTAAGTTTATTTAAAGGTGGTTTATCATAAGAAACTTATACCTTCAGCTAGGCTTGAAGATTGTGCAGTATATTTCACTAGAATTCTCCCCGCTTCATAACTTAATCTACCTGCTTGTGTACTTAATTTCACTGCTCCAGTCAATTTAATCGGTCATTTTCAGATATATTTTAAATTCAAAATGATAAAGATACGAGCTATTTATAACGCGTCTATTTTAAAAATAAAAATGTAATAAGGATAATACCATGCTAATTGAAATAGTCATTATCCTTTTGAATCAGTATCATATTTAGTTTTTGGCTTAAAATAATAATCTAGAAAAATAAATAACAACGACTACAGTAATTGCACTTAGTAGTGTTGATAAAAAGACGAGTTGTGCAGCGAGTTCTGGGTGATTATCATATTCTTGTGCAATCACTGAACTATTCACAGAGGTTGGCATAGCGGAAGCTATAAATAGTGTTTGAGCAATAATACCTTCTAAACCTAATAATTTAATAATGCCCAATGCAATGATTGGTCCAATGACTAATCTGACAAAAATATAAATATATGAAATTGACCACTTAAAGCTAAATTTAATATTCGCTATTTGTGCACCAAGCAATAATAAAGCAACTGCTATCATGGCGTCTGCTACGTAGTTAGCTGGTGTCCATATAAATTCCGGAATTGGCACATGGTTATAATTTAAGATAATGGCCAACACTAATGCGTATAATACAGGCATTTTAAAGTATCCAATTAGCGCTTTTAATTTACCTATCTGCAATGACTGAATCGCAAAAACACCATACGAAAAAGTAAATATATTTTGTAATGATAATACAATCACTTGTACAGACATTGCCAAAGGATCGCCTTTGAACACTAAATCATTTACTGGAACACCGTAGTTACCTGAATTAAAAAATAACACACTGTTCGTCAACGTCGTAGATTCCCCTTTATCTACTTTTCTAATCGAAGCCAATAATTTACCAATTATATAAAGAACTACCATATATAATACAAAGAACACGACGATGTAGAATAATAAACTGATTGCAAAGTTTGTCTTGTAAAATTTCACAAATATAAAGCCTGGTACAAATACATATATATTTAATTTGGCTAAAGTTTTTAAATCCAAAGCGAATTTTTTTTGTAAAATAAAACCTAAAACAGTCATAATAAAAATAGGCAACAGTACAGTTTGCAAGATGTACAACATTTCACTCATTGTGCGCCCCCCTTTTGTTTAAAATCATATGCTTCTAATTTTAGATATATCTTTTATTAATATTTATAAATTAATTATTATTGTTATGATATCAGAATATTACATCATTTACTGTTTGGATGATTATCCAAAACAGTAAATTATATATTAAAAACAACGCAATGTTTCACGTTAAACATTGCGTTGTTTTTAACTATTCAATATGTCGTTTTATATTTCAGAACTGCTATGCATCAACAAGTTTTTAGACACCTGTTAGTATTCGCTCACTGATCGGTTAGTCTAACCTTCGGGTTCCAAACATTTTCAATTCACTATACAACATTACAACAAGCTATATAAAAATGTATTTACATCATTACTTTTTTTTGTTTCTTTTTTTCTCTTCTAATACTGACATCACTATAAATCCAACTACCAAAATAGGTAATAGCATTCCAATTACCATCATCATATTTTTCACCCCATTTTAATACCAGAAATAGTTCTGATAACAACTCGTATTTTAATGTATCTCTTTATTAAAATATACCATATTCCACACGATATTATTGATATAATTATGACTATACTATGTCATTTATGACTTCAATTTTAGTACTAAAATAAACTAGATTCTCCCTTATTACGAGAACCTAGTTTAAGTTTATTTAATCCATTTTTATCTCTATTTAATATTTATATGGATCATTTTGATTCTTTTTAGTTTCCCCATCTAAATCCTCAAAGTCTTTTAAATCATTATCACGATTTGTGTTTTCATATGAATGATTCACTTCATCATGACGCTGATTGCTTTGTATTTCATTCTCATCATAAACAGGTGCTTTTGGTTTTCTTACTAATAACATAATACCTGCAACAATCCACAATATGGCATTTATCCAGTTTCCTAAGAATGAAACTACACCTACAATAATAAGTAAGATGCCCGCTGCTTTCGCTTTCTTACCAATGAGAATAGCACCAATGATAGCAATAATCAAAATGATAATTGATAAAATTAAGCCTACCGTCAATAAACTACCCAACATACCAAATATATTTGCACCATCTTGGTATGAAAAGCTAGGGTCATCTGCCATCATTTGTTGGATGACAGATTCTTTCACTTCATTGTTACTTATCATTGGTATAAAAATTGCGATGAGTACGACACCAATCAATTGTAATACAATACCAATCCAAGTGAGTACACGTTCTGTTGTTCTCTTCATTATAATCGTGCGCCTCCTCTACCTTATTCAATCGATTTAGTTACATTGTTAATTATACTAATATTTTATATTTAAGTCTATTCATTATAAACAAAATATGTTTTGAAATAATAAATAGTTCCGGTTAATTTGTTTTGAGTTTTGATATGATTTCAAGTTAAAACTTGCATAATATGCGAGCTTTTTCGTAACATTTATTAGTTTCTACTTGCTTTAAACGCGTCATTTAATCGCGTCAATTGTTCTACGAATACATGTATTTCTTCAGCTGTAAATTTATCCCCTATACGTTCCTTCACTGCTTCAATCATGACTGAAGTAGCCTTTTTCAAAAAGGCTTCCCCTTCTGTGCTTAATTGTATTAATTTAATACGCTTATTTTCTGAATAGGCTCTTTCGACATAACCCATTTCTTCTAATTTAACAATTCGTTTAGAAGCTGCAGTTTTAAATATATTTTGAAGTGCAGCTAGTTCATTAATCGTAAGTTTGCCTTCTGTCTGTATAATCCTCATTGCTTCAATTTGTTCTCTTGAAAGTAAATTACCTAAACCTGTTTCTTTTACCATTTCTACAATTTCTTTATTTAGATGCAGCATGACAAATTGAAATTTTGTGATAGCTTCTTCTATCGTCTGATTTAAATTTTCATCTTCCATACTTTTACCCCCGTATTACCCTACTTTACTTAAACTCCACCGAAAACGGAACTTTTTCTCTCTTATTGAACCATAATAGTACTAAGAATTGTAAAAACATCATCCCAATTATAATAACACTTAGTATAAATACAATGAAACTAAAGTCAAAATGTCCTGCATTAGTAAAGATTGCTTCTCTATATCCTTGAATTGCATAAGACATTGGAGAAAATGGATGAATCCATCTAAAGAAATCAGCTGACATTTCAATTGGGAACATGCCTTCACTTGAGCTTAATTGTAAGATAAGTAGTAACATAGATAGGAATAAACCAATTCGATCTAGGAATAACCCTAAAAATGTGGTAATTGTAATGGCTGCAATCGCCCATAAGAAACTTACTAATAAAAATTCACCTACATTATCAATAGACATATTGAAAACAAAGATAACCCAACTACTCATAAATAATGCTGATAAACTACCTTGTAGTAGATAAAGTAAAAACTTACCTAACGTCTGTTTAATAGACAATACATTTTTATTTAATGTTTTTCTTAATGGATAAATCGCACTAAACGACACTGCTCCTACAAATAAACTTACACTTGCCATATAAGGAACGATTGTTTCACCATATTTATCAGCTTCAGTAGGATTATTCTCATCTACCGTTGTTACATTATTTAATGCTTTTTCGTTCTCACTTTCAAAAGAAGCATCTTGTTGACTTGTGATAGCTTCGTCTAACTTAGCTTTTAATTGATCGTTGTTAGCTTTTAACTGATTTAACCCATCAGTCACTTGTTCATTACCCGATAATAGTTGCTGTGCAGGTTGCCCAACTGATGGAGCTAATTGTTGGAGCCCATCACTAACCTGTTGATTACCAGATATTAATTGTGATTCAGCGTCAGACATTTGACCTAATGCGTCAGATGTATCTCGGTAACCATCTTGTGATTTTTTTGTACTTGCAAATATTTCATCTAAATAATTTTCACGAATATCATCTTTTATTGTTTCTGTTACTGAATCGATTGCTTTTTGAGCAGTTTGACTACCTGTATAACTTGACCCTGGGTTAACTTGTGTTTCTAAATTAATCTTTTTAGGTTTTTCATCTAATAACGTCGTTGCGTTTTTAGATGCATCTTTAGGAACAATGATTGTGCCTACCGTACTTCCTTTTTTTAATTCATCAGATGCTTTACCTCTAGAAACTTCTTGGAATTTAAAATCTTTGTTGTCTTTTAATTCATTTACTAAATCATCACCGATTGTAATCTCCTTCCCATTTAATTTTGCCGATTCGTCTTGATTAACGATTGAAATCTCCAGTTGGTCCGTTTTATCATAAGGGTCCCAAATTGATCCTACGAACAATGCGACATAAATAAGTGGTATAAGTGCTATGGCTATAAGCGATACAATTAGCATTTTATTTTTGAAAATAAATTTAAATTCATTAAACATCTACTATCTACCTTTCTTTAATAATGTACACCCAGTGTACTGTTAGGTTGAAAATAATCCCAAAACGCTTAACACTATGCGCTACGGGAAGTATAACTAGTGTGCATCATTTTTTAATTTGTAGGTAGTGTACTTTCTATCAATAAAGTACACCCCATGTATGTTTTAAAATAATACTCTCTTAAAGTGAAGTTGTCAATAAAAATTGTAATAATAAGTGAAACACTTTTTAGAATTAACATATTTTAATTTCGATTTTTTCGTTATAAACATTTAACGAATACTAATAAATATATTATTTTAATTTAAAAATGTATACATAAAATGTTCATAAATTTACAACTTTATTATATTGACCAATTCTTAATAATAGATTATATTAAGAATAAATTACAGAATGGAGGTTTACATATGAAATCTTTATTTGATTTATTTACCCTAAATGAAGTGAATTTGTGGATTTTCAAGTTCGGTAGAAAAGGCAAGAAATGGTATTTTTAAAATTAATTGTTGAAGGTGTGTGTAACACACCTTCTTCTTAATATCTGAGGAAGGTCAATATCTATGAATAAAATAGAGACAGTTATAATTACCGTATTACTCGTAGTTGTATCTGGTGTGTGTTTAAATATAATGCTTATGTTTTCAGTACCAGCTTTAAATAACTACCCCACTATTATATACTACATTATTTTTTATTTTACCTTTATCTTTTCATTCATTTTATTACCAACTTTACTAGCAAAGTATTTATATAAAAATAAATTTCACTTTATTCATTTTCAAATATTTAATTATAAACGTTTAATTCTATTGTTTATTACTATTTTACCTTTTTCTTTATTTTTAATTGGGAAAGCAGCAACAGCAGAATATTTTATTGTAGCTTTTGGTGAAGAATTTCTATTTAGATATATCATACTACTAATTTTATTAAACGTATTTAACAAACCATCAAGCTTTATAATAGGTTCTATTTTATTTTCATTAATTCTACATATAAATGGAGACTTCATAATAAATATATGTACAAAATTTCCAAGTAGCCTAATTTTGTATTGGCTTGTAGATAAATATAAATTACAAGATGCCATTGCTTGTCATTGGTTATATAATATTTTGATTTATAAATTTTCTTAAAAAGGAGTTTTATTTTATGGAAAGAAATTTCAACAAATCAAGTATTATTATTTCATTAATATTAAATCTTATATTTTCACTAATAATGTCTTTGATAAATATTAATTTAGGATTAATATTTATGATTATAGGATTGCTTCTATTTCCATTACTATCAAATATACTTTCAATTATGATTTGTAATAAAATGTATAATTTAAGCTCTTTATTTATTATGTCTCTGTTTAACATTATATATTATTGTATTGTTTCAAAATCTATAATGTCTAATCCAAAATTCAAAGAAATAAGTAATGATTTTGCAACTAATAATAATGATTTTTATATAGAAATAAATCAAAATTTACTTACTATCCCTCAATTTATCTTTTCTTTTTTAATTTACTTCTGTTCAACTTATTTAATTTCAAAAATATTGTTTATAGGAGGACATCATGCTAAAAATTGATAATCTTTTTAAGCGTTTTAAAGGTTCTGATATCAACGTAATTGATGGCGTTTCTTTAACGATTAATAAGGGAGAGATCATTGGCTTAATCGGCAAAAATGGGGCTGGTAAAACGACATTAATGAAAATAATTGCTAAAACTAAAAAGCCAACAAGTGGATCTATTTCATTAAATGGCGTCGATATTTTTAACCATAATAATATATTAAAAAATGTAGGCATTATGATTGATACAGTATATTTCAAACACTTTTCTGCTAAAAAGAATTTGGTGTATTATCTTAAAGTAAATAATAAAGAATGTTATCTAAATAATATTGATAATATGTTAGAACTTGTCGGACTTGCTCAAACTAAAAATAAAAAAGTTAAAGATTTTTCTTTTGGTATGAAACAAAGGTTATCCTTAGCTATGTGTTTACTCGATGAACCTGAACTCGCAATCATGGATGAACCTTTTGTGGGTTTAGATCCTAATGGCGTTAAAACTCTTATCAGCGCTTTGCGGTCGTGGGTAGCAGAAAAAAACATCGCCCTTCTCATTTCTAGTCATCAATTAAATGAATTAGCAGAAGTTTGTGATCAGTTTGTTATTATAAAAAATGGCAAACTTCATCATATTGATTACAACAGGGAACACATTCTAAAAATTATAATTCAAGAACCAATTTCTACCAAACATAAGCGAGAGTTATTAGCAATTTACAAAACAATTACCAATATCTCTACACATGAAATTTCTATTGAATCTAATTCATCTGAGTATAACGATATTATGAAATATATAGTGACCCATTATACATTGGTAAATACTGTTAATGAACAAGACACTTTATATCAGCATTATGATGAATTTGAAAGGCAGTGATAAAATGCTTACTAAACACATATTTTGTAATATATCTTCACGAAATTCAGCTTTAATTTTTTACTTAATTGCACTTTATCCTTTTTTATATTTAATTACATTAATTCTCCCCACTAACTTTATGCAAATTGACGGAGAAACTAATGGACTTACTGGCCTAGATTTCTATTACGGCATTTTAGTTGCTCAGTCACAATTTGCAGTACCCTTAATGTTAGTTACATACTTTATTAGCGTTCTTTTTTATGAAGAGTATGAATCTGGTCGGTTAATTTTTTATAAAGATATTAGTCGTACCTATCTTTACAACTCTAAATTAGCTGCGTTGTTATCTATGTACGCCATATATTACATATTATTATTCATTTCATCCCAAGCTTTATATTTCGGGTATATCAGTCAATTTGATTATGCTTCTGGTAAATTTTTATCACCTTCTATTGATATTAACTATAGTGATATCCTAGGTATCATAGGTGTATATAGCATTACATTGATAGCTATTTTCTTTGGAATCATGTTATCTATGAAACTTTCCACAGGATTTAATATTCTAGGCGTAATTATTTTATTGATGATAATGTCTGCTGCTCCTCTTATTAACGGATTTAAATACTTCTTTCCTAATAGTTATGAAGAAGCAAATAATATAAATGAGTTCATTATCAAGATTGTGATTATTCTTTTAATCACGATAATTTATTGTGGCATATGTTATCTCGCTGGCCTAAAAATGTTTAAACGCTTAGAATATTAACTTAAATCTCTACGATTTAGCACTCGGTCGATATACTTCTCATACTTTACGAAAAATCCCTAAATATATACAATATTTAGGGGTTTTTTATATGTTATCTTAGCTTTAAAGTTATCTAAATGGCCCGGCCACTACTTAAAAACATCCCTACTATCATATATAATGTAAGACGTGTATGATATAACTCAATTAGATAAATAACTTTATGCATAATCTATTTTTTCGAATCAATGTGTTACACTGTTGTAATATTAGACTAAAATCGTATTTAAACCCTGTTTAAACTTATATGAGGTAATGACAATGGAAAATAATTTAAAAATCAGTATGAATGAACGACGCGTCTTAAAACAAATTTTCAACAATAATAATATTTCTCGGACTCAGATATCTAAGAATTTAGAAATCAATAAGGCAACTATTTCTAACATTTTAAATGCTTTAAAAAAGAAATCTTTAGTGATAGAAGTAGGTGAAGGTAATAGTACGAAAAGTGGTGGACGAAAACCCATCCTATTAAAAATTAATAAAGCGTATGGTTATTTTATATCTATGGACTTAACTTATAGCTCTGTTGAATTAATGTACAATTATTTTGATGGTACAGTATTGAAACATGAATCTTTTAGTTTGCCTGACAAAAAAGTAAGTAGCATTCTAGAAATATTAAAAACACAAATACCTAATGCTGAAAGTCATGATACGTTACATGGCTTGTTAGGTTTGTCTGTGTCTATTCATGGTATAGTCGATCACAATCAAAATATTACTTACCTCCCTTTCCACGAAAGTGAAGATATTTCAATTACAGACGAATTAAAATCTATGACTGAAGTGCCGATTATTATCGAAAATGAGGCAAACTTGTCTGCAATTTATGAAAGAAGCATTCAAAGTATTTCTGAAATGAGGAACTTAATCACTTTAAGTATTCATAAAGGTATCGGTGCTGGTTTAATTATCGACAAGAAATTATATCGTGGTTCTAACGGTGAGGCTGGTGAAATTGGTAAAACACTTGTGTTACAAAGCGATGAATCTTATAACTCAATTGAAAATATTTGTTCACAAGAAGCATTAATCCAAAGTATAAGTAATCAATTGGGACAGAAAGTTTCATTAGCAGAACTCATTACGCTTTATCACCAACGTAACGAGGCAGTTATCCAAGAAGTTGAATACTTCACTACTAAAATTACCGTATTAATACACAATTTAAATACACAATTTAACCCAGATGTCATTTATGTTAATTGTACTCTAATCAATGAATTGCCTATTATTTTAGATGCAATTAGAACGCAGTTAAATCAACACCCAAATCATGCAGTGCAACTTAAACTGACAACAAACGTCAAACATGCAACATTGCTAGGTGGTTCAATTGCAATTATGCAAAAGTTGTTAAACATTGACGATATACAACTAAATTCAGATTAAGTAGTCATCTCCCTTTACATCTTTGTAGAGGGATTTTTTTTATAATTTTATAGAAAGCGTTTACAATTTTATATTCTCATGCTATATTATCCCTAAAGTTAGTTTGTTTAATAAACTAACCAACTGTTTATAGGAGGATTATCATGGCATATTTCAATATTGATCAAGTAAATTACGAAGGACCTAAATCAAATAATGTTTTTAGTTTTAAATATTACAATCCAGAAGAAAAAGTCGGAGATAAAACGATGGCTGAGCACTTAAGATTTGGTGTAGCATACTGGCATACGTTTACTGCAGATTTATCAGATCCGTTTGGAGTTGGAACTGCAGAACGTGATTGGGATAACTTAGATGATATGGAAAAAGCTAAAGCTCGCGTTGAAGCTATTTTTGAATTTATGGAAAAAACACGTATTGATTATTTCTGCTTCCACGATATAGATATTGCTCCAGAAGGCGCTACATTAAAAGAATCTAACGAAAATTTAGATGTCATTGTAGACCTTATCAAAGAGAAAATGGATCAAACAGGTAAAAAACTACTTTGGAACACAACAAATAACTTTACTCACGAGCGTTTTGTACATGGTGCAGCGACTTCTTCTAACGCTGAAGTGTTTGCATATGCAGCTGCAAAAGTTAAAAAATCATTAGAAATCGCTAAAAAATTAGGCTCTGAAAACTTTGTTTTCTGGGGTGGCCGTGAAGGTTATGAAAGTTTATTAAATACAGATATGAAATTGGAATTAGACAACTTAGCTAACTTCTTTAAAATGGCTAAAAGCTATGCCGAAGAAATTGGTTATACTGGTCAATTCTTAATTGAACCTAAACCAAAAGAACCTACAACGCATCAATATGATACAGACGTTGCAACTGCTCATGCTTTCTTACAGAAATATGACTTAGACAAAATCTTTAAGTTTAATATCGAAGCAAACCACGCAACATTAGCAGGTCACACTTTCCAACATGAATTAAGATACGCGCGTGATAATGATTTATTAGGTTCAGTAGATGCGAACCAAGGTCACCCAAATTTAGGATGGGATACGGACGAATTCCCTACTGATGTTTATGATACTACATTAGCTATGTATGAAATATTAAAAAATGGTGGCTTAAATCCTGGTGGTTTAAACTTTGACGCTAAACCAAGAAGAACTTCATTCAAACAAGAAGACTTAATCTTAACTCATATTGCAGGAATGGATACGTTCGCACTTGGCTTAAAAGTAGCTCACAAAATGATTGAAGATAATTTCTTTGAAAATATTGTAGACGAAAAATATAAATCTTTTGCTGAAGGCATCGGTAAAAAAATAGTTGAAGGTAATACTTCATTCAAAGAACTAGAAGAATATGCACTCAATATTAATAAAATCGATAACGCTTCTGATCGCTTAGAAGTGATTAAAGCACAAATGAATCAATATATTTTAAACATTAATAATGGAGACTGATAATAATGACTTATGTAATCGGTATGGATATTGGTACAAGTTCTTTAAAGTCTATTGTTGTTAATAAAAATGGAGACGTTGTAGATTCATACAGCGTCTCTTATCATACGATGCATCCTAAATCGGGTTACAGTGAAATGGACCCAAGCATTTGGTATGACGCAACAATTGAGAGTTTAAAACATTTATTAAATAATTACACACAAGCAGAAATTACTGGCATTAGCTTTTCTGGTCAAATGCATGGCTTAGTAGTCATAGATGACGAAGGTTCAGTCATCAGACCTGCTATTTTATGGAATGATACACGCACTTCTGGTGAAGTTGAAGAAATTAAGCAAAAGTTAGGAATGGAATCACTTTTGCAATTCACACAAAACACTGTGTTAGAAGGGTTCACTTTACCTAAACTATTGTGGTTAAAACATAATGAACCAGATCATTACAATAGTATTCACAAATTCATGTTACCTAAGGATTATATTGTTTATAAATTAACAGGTAATATTTTTACAGAACCTTCAGATGCTGCAGGCACAATTATGTTTAGTGTTAAAGAAGAAAATTGGTCAACAGAACTATTGAATCGATTAGATATTGACGCATCCATTTGTCCCGAAGTCATTGGTTCACATCACAAAAGTGGTCAATTAACCGAAGAAGTAAAAAACGCTTTAGGTGTTGATTGGGATATTAATGTTTACCAAGGGGGCGCAGATAATGCATGTGGCGCTTTAGGATCAGGCATTACAGATGAACAAAAACAACTAGTAAGTATTGGTACTTCTGGTGTGGCGTTATCCATTGAAAATGATTCAGACTATGAAAATGATGGTAACGTTCACTACTTTAACCACTGTGTGCCGAACCAAAAATACATTATGGGTGTCACTTTATCTGCAGGTTATAGCTTAGAATGGCTCAAACAGCTCTTAGGTCCTGACCAAGATTTTGCTTCATTCTTAAAAAATATTGGTGATTCAAGTCCCGGTGCTAATGGATTAATGTACACGCCTTATTTATTAGGCGAGCGTACGCCGCATAATGACGCCTCAGTTAGAGGTAGTTTTATCGGCTTAGATGCAAACACCACACAACTTGACATGAAACGTTCTGTTATTGAAGGTATTACTTTTTCAATCAATGAGAGTATTCAAATTATGAAACAGAATGGTATTCATATTAAAGAAGTTGTATCCATCGGTGGCGGTGCAAAAAATAATGAATGGCTTCAAATCCAAGCAGATATTTTCAATGCCGCTATTACAACTCGTACAGAAGAACAAGGACCAGCTTATGGTGCAGCAATGCTTGCAGCTATGGGGGAAGCTTGGTTTGATACTTTCAATGAAATGGGTCAATCATGGATTACATATAATCAAGAAGTATCTCCTGTTAAACAGAATATTAAATCCTACGAAGACTTATTTGATATTTATCAAACAATCTATGATGCAACACAGCCAGTAACGCAAAAACTTAGCAAATTCAAGTGATTTATCAAGGGGATGGACATATGTCAACTTATAACAATAAGAAATTTATCTTTAAAATAGCATTGATTGCAACGCTTGGTGGGTTGTTATTCGGTTACGATACAGCAGTTATTTCTGGGGCGGAACAATCTTTACAAAAATATTTAACCCAAGATTACGGTAGCTTTGTACACGGCATTACCGTTTCAAGTGCGTTAATAGGTTGTATTATTGGTGGATTGTTATCTTCGAGCTTTTCGAGTCGTTTAGGTCGTAAAAAGTCCTTACAAATAGCAGCTGTTTTATTTATCATTTCTGCATTTCTATCTGGTTACCCAGAATTTTTATTATTTGATACAGGGGAAGCCAATCTTTCATTACTTATAGCATTTAACATTTATCGTATCCTAGGTGGTATTGGTGTTGGTTTAGCCTCTGCAATATCCCCAATGTACATCAGTGAAATTGCACCCTCTTCTATAAGAGGTAAGCTCGTTTCATGGAATCAATTTGCTATTATATTTGGTATGCTCGTCGTATATTTTGTAAATTATGGTATAACATTTGGTCAATCGCAAAATTGGGTTGAAGCTATCGGATGGCGCTATATGTTTATGACTGAAGCAGTACCAGCAATTGCATTTTTCTTTTTATTATTCTTAGTACCTGAAACACCAAGGTTCTTATCATTGAGTAATAAAAATATTGAAGCTCTTTCAGTACTAAATAAAATTTATTCATCTCAGACGCATGCACAGAATGTTTTAAATGACATTTTAGCAACTAAAAATAAACTGACAGATGTAAAAGCACCTTTATTTAGTTTTGGTAAAACCGTTATTATAGTTGGTATCTTGCTCTCTATCTTCCAACAATTTATCGGTATCAACGTTGCTTTATATTATGCACCTCGTATTTTTGAAAATTTAGGTGCTGGTGGTAACGCTTCAATGGTACAAACAGTCGTAATGGGATTAGTTAACGTGATCTTCACTGTAATTGCTATCCTTTACGTAGATAAATTTGGACGTAAACCTTTATTAATCATCGGATCAACTGGTATGGCGATTGGTATGATTGGTATGAGCGTACTCACTGCAAATGGTGCATTTGGTGTAACTACTTTAATATTCCTAGTTATTTATACTGCATCATTCATGATGAGTTGGGGACCAATTATTTGGGTGTTATTATCAGAAATATTCCCTAATAGAATTAGAAGTAGTGCTATGGCGATAGCAGTCGCAGTACAATGGTTAGCAAACTTTACTATCACTTCAACATATCCTTCTATGATGGATATTAGCGGTACAATGACTTACGGATTTTATGCACTCATGAGTATTTTATCTGGCCTATTTGTATGGAAATTCATTCCTGAAACAAAAGGTAAGACATTAGAAGCGTTAGAAAAGGTTTGGCTTAAAGACAAGAAAGAGCAAACTTCTAGCAATGCAAGTGAAACACAAAGCCACTCTAACATAACACACTAAAATTACAATCTAATTTCGTAGCAAACTCAAAAAGGTCAGCCACTTTAAATAGTGACTGACCTTTTTATATTGTGTTTACAAATACTTTTTTATCAATTGTCTTTTAAATTGCTGTCCAACCACCATCAACTTTAATTGTTTCACCTGTAACAAAATTTGATAGTTGTGAACTTAAATAAATAACTGCGCCTGAAATATCTGTAGGTTGAGGCATTTTATGGAATAATATACGATTCAACACATCTTCTTTAAAAGTTTTATTCTCGAACATCTTCTCTGTTAATTCAGTTTCTACAAATGTTGGGGCGATGGCGTTTACGTTTATATTATATTGGGCCCACTCCACAGCAAGTGCTTTCGTTAATTGTATAACGCCACCTTTACTTGAAGCGTAAGACGCTCTATCATAATAGCCAACAAATCCTACTTGTGACGCCACATTTACAATCTTTCCATTTTCTTCTTTTGCCATATATTTTCCAACAAATTTAGAAATAAAAAACAAGGCTTTTAGATTAGTGTCTAATACTTTATTCCAATCTTCTTCATCGATTTCAAAGGCGGGTTTACTGATATTAATACCTGCGTTATTTACAAGAACATCAATCTTTCCATATATCGAAATAACGTCATTAATTACTGTTGAGACTTCATTAATTTCAGTAATATCAAGTGCATAAATTTTATGATGCCCTCTAGATTCATTCAACAAATCCAATGTTTGATTTAAAGAATTCTTGTCTCGAGCTATCACAATCACATTCGCTCCTAATTGAGCAAAATCAATTGCAATTTCTTGACCAATTCCTCGGTTACCGCCTGTTACAATAACAGTCTTACCTTCTAAATCATTAAAGTTTTTTGGCAATATCAATCATCCTAATTATTGTCTTTATCTTGCTTTAAAAAATACATTAGTACTTCATCTCTCTTGTCCACAATCTCCTGAGATTCGTTTCCACTCCAATCATAAAAACCTTTTCCTGTCTTATAACCAAGATCTCCGTTATCTACATGTCGGTTTAAATTTTCACCAGATGTTTTTTCAGTGCTTAAATCTTCAAATAAATAATCAGAAATCGCACTAAATACATCTAATCCGCCTAAGTCTGCAGTCATGAGTGGACCAGCAACAGGATACCTTCTTCCTACGCTATACGTTACTGCAGCGTCAATGTCTTCTTTTGATGCGATACCTTGATCGAGTAACGACTGGGCCTCTCTAAAAAGTGCATATTGTAATCTATTGCCTATAAACCCTGATATTTCCTTTTGTATTAAAATAGGTTTTTTATCTATAGCTTCAATGATGTTTTGGGTACGCTCCACTGTGTTAGCATCTGTCACCTCATTTTGGACAATTTCTACCAATGGCACTAAATGCGCTGGATTCCAAAAATGTGTAATAATAAAATTACTTGGAAAACTATAATTTTCAGTTAGTTGGCTTAATGTAAAACCAGATGTATTACTAGCTAATATGGTATTTTCATCTAATAATTCATTTAATTTCTTATATAATGCACTTTTAACCGCTAAATCCTCTGGCACAGCTTCTATAATAAATGTAGCGTCATCTACGACTGCTTTAATATCAGTAGCTAGTGTGATGTTATCTTTTATACTTAGCACTTGATTATCGCTAATTAAATCATTTTTATATAACAATGTTACTTTTTTATCTATTTCTGTTTCAGCTCGTTTTAAGTCTTCATCATTGATGCTATATACTTTAACTTTATAATTTGCCCATGCAATGGATAAAGCGATTGAGTGTCCCATTGTTCCACTACCTAATACAGCAATATTCTCCATAGTTACACCTCTTTTGGTTAAATTATTTTAAATCATTCACTTTTATAAACCAAGCATAAATAGTCCAATCGCCAATACAACTGCTACAAGTGGCACGACTACTGTCATAGCACCAAACGCACCATATGCATCTCTATGCGTTTCTCCAGCTATTGAGCGAATTGTCGTAACTGTGTAGCCACCATGTGGCAGCGAATCTAATGTACCTGAAGACATTGAAACTGTTCTATGCATCGCATCTGCATTGACACCCATATCTAAATAATGAGGTGCTAATATAGGTAACGCAATAGATTGTCCCCCTGATGATGATCCTGTGAGACCTGCTATGACCATCACGGCAAATGCTCCCGTTATTAACGGAGATCCTGGCAAATGCGTAACGTAATCAATAGCGCTATTAAACGCTGGTGTTACTTTAGCTACACTACCAAATCCTACGACTGCTGACGTATTACCTAAAGCTATTAATGCCCCTTCAGTACCATTTCCAAGCGCTTTCCAAAAGTCTCTGAAATAGGATTTATTTAATAACCACGTGGCGATAATACCGCTCGTCAGCGCAATAATAAGCGCCGATTGTTCTAATGTTTCATGTAAAAAGAATGACACTAACAACACGATGGTTAATGGAATCATACTTAAAAACGGATTAGGTAGATTTTTCCGATCTTTTACCTCATCCCCTGCTCTACTAATAAAGTATTCACCTTTACGTTTTGCTTTTTTAATCATATGCATTAACCATAAATAACCTGCAACTAGCATAAATAATGCTGTTATAATACTAACAGTCCAACCCGCATATGGACTCGTATGTAAGTATGGGATTGGTATCCAGTTTTGTATTTCTGGTGAGCCAGCTGATGTCATCGTAAACGTAGTCGACCCTAATGCCAACGTAGCCGGGATAAATCTTCTTGGAAAGTCTGATTCTTTAAATAAATTGACCGCCATTGGATAAACCGCAAATGCGACTACAAATAAGCTAACCCCACCATATGTCAACACACCACAGGCGAGAACAATAGCCAAAACGGCTCTTTTCATACCAATCTTTTTAATAATCCAATGTGATACACTCTCTGCAGCACCACTATCTTCCATTACTTTTCCAAAAATGGCTCCAGTTAAGAACATTAAATACCATGATGTCACGAAACCAGAAAATCCATCCATATAACTTGTAACAAAGTCTACTTCTTCACCTGTAGCAAGTTGTGAAAATAATGGCAAACCATTTAATACGCCCACAAATAACGCTGATAATGGTGCTGCAATTAATAAATTCATACCTTTCATGACTAGAACAGTTAAAATAACTAATCCACCAATTAATCCTATCGCACCCAACATATAAGTATGTCCCCCTTTAGAAAATAAACAGCTTATTTATTCTCTTTATCTCCATACTTTTTAACACGTAATAACGCTTGTTCCGCATGGCCAGCAAAGTTCTCATATCCACATAATCTTGCAGCATACGCTCCGATATTCGCGCTTTGTTCTTCTGATGTAATGCGTTGATAAGTTACTGTCTTAATAAACTTACCTACCCATAAACCACCTGTATAGCGACTGGCTTTTTTAGTCGGTAACGTGTGGTTCGTACCAATAACTTTGTCGCCATAAGCTACGTTTGTTTCTGGTCCTAGAAATAGTGCGCCATAATTCGTTAAATGCGTTAAAAAGTATTCAGGATCTTTAGTTAATACTTCAACATGCTCAAAAGCGAGTTTATTAGCCTCTATGACAGCTTCTACTTCATCTTCAACAATAATGACTTGACCATAATTTTCCCAAGATTCACTTGCAACATCTGCTGTAGCTAACGTTTGTAATTGCTTATCTATTTCCGCTAGCGCTGCTTTAGCCGTGTCTTCTGAAGTAGAGATAATAGCTCCTGGAGATGTTGGCCCGTGTTCACCTTGTCCAAGTATATCTGTAGCAATCATTTCTGGTTCTGATGTCTCATCCGTAATTACTAATGTTTCAGTAGGTCCAGCTAGCAAATCAATACCGACTCTCCCAAATAGTTGGCGCTTTGTTTCAGCAACAAAAGCATTACCAGGTCCCACGATCATATCGACAGGGTCTATCGTTTCTGTTCCGATAGCCATACCACCCATGGCTTGAATACCACCTAAAATATAAATTTCATCTGCCCCAGCTTTATACATAGCATAAACTGTAGTTTCCGGAATTCTTCCATCTATTGGGGGTGTACAAGCTATAACACGTTTCACGCCGGCAACTTTGGCAGTAAGGATGCTCATATGAGAAGATGCAATCATTGGATATCTACCGCCAGGAATATAGCAACCTACACTATCAACCGGAATATTTTTTTGGCCTAATATAACACCAGGTAGATTTTCCGTTTCAAAATCCTGTAATGAATTTTTTTGTGCTTCTGCAAATTTTTCAATATTATTTTGTGCAAATGTAATATCATCTTTTACTTGTTGTGGTATATCATTAACAATTGCCTCAATTTGCTCATCGCTAAGTCTAAAGCTTTCTGGATTCCAGTTATCAAATTTCACTGATAAATCACGTAAAGCTTTATCCCCTTCAGCTTCAATCATTTTAATCGTGTCACTGACAATTTGACTCACTTTTTCATCAGATTGCTTTATTTCATCTTGGCTTTTACCAGGTTTTAATATATATGACATGTAAAATATCCCCTCTCAATGCATACGTATGCAAATATTTCACTTTATGTTATAGTAAGCGCTTTCAAATGTCAAATTGTTTTTGTCGTTTTTCTGAAATTTAGCTTCCCTTTTAATTTAACTTGTTCTATGTCCTCTAAATTCCCTTTTAAAAGAATATGAATTGTTTCATCAATCATTTGGTGCAATGGTTGTGTCCACGTAGATAATTGATTGTTTGGCCACGAAGCCATTCTTATATCATCAAATCCAATAATTTCAATTTCATTAGGCACTTTAATCCCCATTTTTTTCACTGCTTCTAAAGATCCTAACGCTGTAATATCATTTGCTCCAAATATACTGTTGGGTTTATTACCTTCTTTTAAATAAGATAATGTAGATTCGTAAGCTTTTTCAAAAGTAAAATCACCCTCAATGACTTCAATATCTTGACCTTTTTCATTAAAAAATTTTTTATAGCCAAATAGTCGATCTCTATTCGATGATGTATTCGCTTGGCCAGATACATATAGATTTTTTTGATATCCTTGATTGTAAAAATATTCTGCCACAGATCTTGCTGCATAAATATTGTCACTTGAAACTGAATTACAATTTAAACTTTCATCATATCTGTTAAACAATATAACTGGGATATTTGAACTTTTTAATTTTTTTACTAAGTCTGATGAGAGTACTGCATCTGTAATAATAATCGCTTCAACATGATATTCAATAAATTGATTAATTTCCTCCTGCTGAATTTCTTCATTTTCTGTATAGACAAACAACACTGAATAACCAAACTGTTTCAATTTTTGTGTGAATAATGATAACGCTTCTTGATAAAAAGGATTCTGCTTTTCTTTCATTGCTATGCCTATCAATTTTGATTTATTAGTAATCAAACCTCTAGCTAACGCATTAGGTTTATAATTTAATTCATTAGCTACTTTTAACACTTTTTGTTTTGTTGTTTCCGATACACTTTTACCAGGTGTAAATACTCTAGAAACTGTAGATTGTGATACATTAGCTGCTTTCGCCACCACTTTTGCTGAAACTTTCTTCTTTTTCAACTTAATCACCCTAACTATATGTAATCTTGATGTAGCATGCTGTTTTTAATAATTTAATACTTTATATTACATTATAAAATATAAATTACAAATCTTGAACTTATTTTAAAACAAAAGCACTTCCACAAATAGCCATTTTTTATGGTTACAGTGAAAGTGCTTTGATAGCTCAATTTTATTTATATTATGATTTTATATTCTGTTTTATACTTTTCTATAACGTTTAAGCCCGATAATATTAAGTGTGGTAAACACAATAATAAAGACAAAGAGTACAACCATATCAAACCATATAAATTCAAAGCTTTGACCTTTAATCATGACATGCGTCAATGCATCTCCTGCGTATCTTAGTGGAAAGATATAACCAATATTACTCACCCATTTTGCAATACTATCTAATGGAATCAATCCTGAGAAAAATATCTGAGGAATCACAACTAATGGAATAAATTGAACCATTTGAAATTCAGAATTTGCAAAAGTAGAGACAAACATACCAATCGCTAATGCAGATAAGGCAATAAGAATATTGATTGCTAACACCCACCATATGCTACCCACTACTTCTACTTTCAACAAGAATATAGAATAAAATACAATGATTAATGTTTGTAATATAGCAAACAAACCATAACCTGCTAAGTAGCCAAATACAATTTCACTTCTTTTAACTGACGTTGCAAGTACACGTTCTAAAGTACCTCTCGTACGCTCTCTTAAAAGTGCTATACCAGAAACTAAAAAAACAAAGAAAAAGACAAAGAATCCAATTAAAATAGGAAAAATCTTATCGAAGAATGTACTATTCTCATCTCCATAAAGATAATGACTTTCAATGTTCAGCTTAGTTGATTGTGCAGCACTACCTTGCTTTATATTATCGGGTAACTTTTCAACGATGTTCACCATATCGTGAATTTTATCCTTTTGAATCGCACTTGCTAATATTTGTTTTGTTACACCTGTATCACTTGGATCTTCATTTTTATATGTCACTTCTAATTCCGAACCTTTTTGCTCAAGATAGGCGTCTAAGTCTGAATCTACAATAATATCTTGAATTGAACTCGGGCCATTGAATTTTTCTACAGTTACTTTATCAGAAGGCAATGCTTCCACAATTTTAGTTGAGACTGAATTATCAACACCTATTTTTAGATTGGTATCGTCATTCGTATCAAAAATAAAATACATCAATGTTAAGACTAAAATCGGGGCAAACATCATTAAAGCAAGCGTCCTTTTATCTCTTAATAATTCTTTAACTACTCTGATGAAAATAGCTTTAAATCTCATTGTTTAACCCCCGTTTCTGCTTTAATAAAGACTTCTTCTATCGTATTAACTTCGAATTTTTCTTTTAATTCTTTGGGGGTGCCAATCGTAAATAGTTTACCCTCAACAATTAAGGCAATATAATCACATCGTTCCGCTTCACTCATCACATGTGTTGTAACAATAATAGATTTACCTTCTTGTGTTAAATGATTTAACTGTTTCCAGACATCTTTTCTAAGCTTAGGATCAATACCAACTGTAGGCTCATCTAAAATAATAAGGTTTGGATTGGCTAATAATGTTATCGCTAAAGAAAGTCTTCGTTTCATACCGCCTGAAAATGTAGATACAATCTTGTTCAATTCACCATCTAAATTAACAAGTTTTGTATTTTTTTCAATTGCTTCATTAAGTGTGTGACCTTTTAATCCCATCAAATTACCGAAAAACACTAAATTTTCTCGAGCAGATAGTGATTCATACAAGGCATCACTTTGCCCCATATACCCTATATCACTCAATATTTTGCGGTTGGGGATATTTGTTTTAAAGATCTGAGCTTCTCCCTCATCTAAAGTTTCCATCCCCATTAAACATTTTATCGTTGTTGTTTTTCCAGACCCACTTGGACCTATCAATCCTAATATTTTCCCGGGTAATAACTCTACGCTAATATCATCTAATACTTTCCTTTTACCATAATACTTTGTTGCATTGACTAGCGTTGCTACAAAGTCAGTCATAAGATCCCCCCTATTAGACTTCATGCCAATTATTATTCATAATGCGATTATATACCTACAACTTATAAAAGCAATTAAAAATTCATCAATAATAAACATATAAAATAATGTATCAATTAAAATTTAGAATGAGTAAATAAACGAAGAAATGATTACTGATATGTGTATATTAAAGACCCTCAAAACACTAGAACAGCTTTAATAACACTTTTAAAACGTAAAACATACACTGAAATAACCGTGAAAGATATTTGCCAACAAGCAGATGTCAGTAGTGGCACTTTTTATCGACATTATAAAGACAAATACGATTTCACTTATCAATAGTAAATGGAAGTCATGAAACAAAATGGAAAGCAAGAAATCCCTAAAGCACTTGTACGCATCATTAACAAAATAATATCTGAATCAATTTTAAGATAAATGGTATAACTTAATCTTATGTATTAAAAAACTGCGCTAACATCTGTAATAGATGTGCGCAGTAACAAAAAGTTATTTATTTCGGTTTCACTGATTCATTTAAATCTTTATAGCCTTCTCTTACATTTACAATATGATTAAAACCTTTATTTTCTAAGATACCTACTGCAATAGAGCTCCGCACACCTGATTGACAATGAATGTAGATTGTATCTTCGGTATTAAATGGAATATCTTCAGTCATTAATTTGCCATGTGGTATATGGACAGCTTGTGAAAGATGACCATCATTCCATTCATCATTGTTACGTACGTCTAATACATGTGACTCTTCACCTGTCATATCAGCGCTGTGTACAGAAGTGGTAACTGTTGTACTTTGCGGTAAACGATAGCCACTCACATAATCGAATCCTATTAACTGTAATGTGTGTACTGCTTCTTCTACCATCATTTTGTCACCAATCAAATCGATTTTTTCATCGTAATTTAAATACCAACCAATTTGATTAATGAAATTCTTATTATAAGGTACATTGATAGTACCATGCGCATGTCCACCGTGATAAGCTTCTTTAGAGCGAATATCAAAAGCTAATTTCTCTGTGTCTTTACTAGGGTATACGTCATATGATTGATATAAATCCATACCAAACTGGTTAATTTTTTTCATTTGAGCAAAGTGATGTGGCGGTGCTGGTTGATTTGATGTCAACGTTTCAATAAACGCAGCTTCATCATGTTCATTGAAAGCCCAATTATTTACTTTTTCATAGCCCAATGTAGACATTGGTACTGCACCTAAAGACTTACCACAAGGACTTCCAGCACCATGACCTGGCCATATTTGGATATAATCTGGTAAGGCTTTAATCGCAGTGATAGATTGATACATTTGTTTGGCACCAACTTCTGTTGATCCTGCCATTTGAACTGATTTTTCTAATAAATCGGGCCTACCGATATCTCCAACAAAAATAAAGTCTCCACTAAATAGGCCCATAGGCATCTTACTACCACTGCCTTCATCAGTTAATAAGAAACTAATACTCTCTGGGGTATGTCCAGGAGTGTGTAATACTTCTATATTAATACCACCAATTTTAATTCGGTCTTGATGTTTAACAAAACGTGTTTGTGACGGCATATTACGGTAACTTAATTGTTCATCACCTTCACCAGATACATAGATCGTAGCATTTAGATGTTCTGCAACATCACGAATACCTGAAGCAAAATCAGCATGTATATGTGTTTCTGCTGCATGTGTAATCGTAAACCCTTCATTGTCTGCTACTTCAATATATTTCGCTAAATCACGTATTGGATCAATGATCATCGCTTCACCTGTGCGTTGACACCCTATTAAATAAGATGCTTGTGATAACTGGTCATCATAAAATTGCTTAAAATACATCCTACGTTCTCCTTTTTAATTGTGCTAAATAAATAAGTTGTGACTCGCATTTTCAGTGTCACCGATATACGTACCAACACCACCATAATCAACTTCATCTCTAAGCTCTTCTTTTTTAATTCCCATCACGTCCATACTCATCGTACATGCGATCAATTTAATATCTTGATCTATCGCTTGATTGATAAGTGATGGTAATGAATCAACATTTTTCTTCTTCATTACAAAGCGCATCATTAAATTACCTAATCCAAACATATTCATTTTTGAAAGAGGCATTTTCAGCGGTGTCTTCGGTAACATTAAATCAAACATCTTCGCAATACCTTGTTTACGTACTTTTGTAGATTCTTCTTTTTTCAAAGCGTTGAGCCCCCAGAAAGTAAAGAAGATAGTTACATCTCTGCCAGCCGCTTTAGCACCATTAGCGATAATCATTGCTGCTACTGCTTTATCTAATTCTCCACTAAATAATACAATTGTCGTACCTTTAGACGTGTGACTTACTTCCATATCTTTCGGCTGTTCTTTTTGAATAATCGCTTTAATTTCACTCGTACTTTCACTTAAATCGACTAATGTATGGCCTGTCTGTTTCACCCAACTTTTAATATCACTAGAGAATCCTGGATCTGTAACTGTAACCTCAATTTGCTCACCCTCTTGAATATTTTTTACTTCTTTACTGATATTCACTATTGGTCCAGGACATTGAAGATTGTTGAAGTTAAACTGTTTACGATTAGACTTTTTTTCTATATCTGAACGGTTTGTTTCTAAACTACCTTCATTCATATTGCTTTGTGCATAAGCTTGATAACCACCATCTAAATTAACAACATCATAGCCTTGCTTATATAAATATTCACTTGCTTTAGCACTGCGATTTCCACCTTTGCAGTGTATATAGTACGTTTTATCTTTAACATGACTGAATGTTTCAATTTGATCTACAGGATGTAAAATGGACCCTTTAATATGCCCAAGTTCATATTCCTCATTTGTTCTAACATCTATTAATTGACCTTGATAAGCTAATTTTTCTAATTCTGTTTTATTCAAATCATTAATATTTTTTTCTTTGTAATGTTTCATATTCACCCTCCTAATATACCTTTAGGGGTATAATAAAACAAAAGTCACGCCTTTGTCAAATACCCCATACCCTATTTGACAACTGTCATTGATTCCCTTAATATGTAGGTACTTAGTTTTAACATGGAGGGAAATATTATGGACTACGATAAAAAAATGGTGAACCGTATTAAACGTGTTCAAGGACAATTAAATGGTGTCATTAAAATGATGGAAGAAGAAAAACATTGTAAAGACGTTGTTACTCAACTTAGCGCTTCTAAAAGTTCTATCCAACGTTTAATAGCTATTATTATTAGCGAAAATTTAATTGAATGTGTCAGAGTTGCAGAAGATAACAATGAAGATTCACAAGAATTGATTAATGAAGCTATTGAACTATTAGTGAAAAGTAAATAATGGATATACTTTCTATTACTATTATGTTGCTTATTGGTGTGTTCGGAGGATTTATTTCTGGATTAGTTGGTATAGGAGGCGCAATTATTATTTATCCCGCTATCCTATTATTACCACCGTTATTTGGCGCGCCTACCTATAGTGCTTATATCGCCTCGGGTCTTACTTCTAGCCAAGTATTTTTCAGTACTTTAAGTGGTTCAATATCCGCTCGCAAAAAACCTGAATTCTCACCTCAACTCGTCATAAATATGGGCGGAGGTATGATTTTAGGAAGTACGCTAGGTGCATTGTTAGCGAATTTATTTAATGCTGCGTTTATCAATATCATATATATTATGATTGCTGTAATGGCATTAATTTTAATGTTCATCAAAGTAAACCCTACTTCTCAAAGTACTCAATTTAATCGACCTTTACTTATATTGGTCGGTTTAATTATAGGTATGATCTCAGGTATCGTTGGTGCAGGTGGCGCGTTTATTATTATTCCTATTCTACTTGTATTGTTTAGATTACCAATGAATACGGTTGTAGCAAACAGCATTTTCATTGCTTTCGTGTCGTCTATTGGGGCATTTGTTATTAAATTTATACAAGGTTATATCCCTATAACAGATGCAATATTTTTAATTATTGGAAGTATTCTCTTTGCACCATTAGGCTTGAAAGCTGGCAATAAAGTTCCCAGCTTTGTACAAAAGTGGATTATAAGTATCTTGATTGTTATTGCAATTATGCAACTGATCATTTAAATGAAGTTTAAAGGAGACTTTGTCATGAACCATTGGGATGAAAAATTCGACTCTAAAGATTATATTTATGGCGAGGAAGCGAACGAGTTTGTGCAAGATATTTTTCAAAATAAGACGACAAACAATGAAAAAATTGTGCTATTCGCAGAAGGTGAAGGTCGAAACGCTATCTATCTTGCACAACTTGGCTATGAGGTCACAACGTACGATATGTCTAGAATTGGGATTAATAAACAACATAGATTAGCAAAGACAGTAGGTGTTGATATAAAGGCAAACTACGGTGATATTACGCAACATAATTTAACACCTCAATCAACATTTGATTATAGTATGAATATTTTTGGCCACGTCCCTAAAGAAGGTAAACAAGCCATGTTTAATAACCTTATACAATCCTTAGTTAAGCACGGACATAGTTACTTTGAACTTTATTCAACAGCACAAATAGAATATGGTACAGGTGGTCCAAAAGATAAAAGCATGCTGTATGAAGTGGATGAAATTAAGCGTTATTTATCACAACATGCCGTTAAAATTCATATGCTGGCACAACATGAAGCTTATCGTTATGAAGGAATTAAACATACAGGACGTGCTTCTATCATACAAGGTCATATTGAAAAATTATAAAATTTTAATAAAACATCAATATCTTAGAATTCTAATATATTAAGTAATATTACACTTAGGCATAAAATATTAACACTTAGGCATTTTTACACAATTTAATAATAAAACATTCTATATTGTAAGTGATAAATTAAAACTTTGTTTTAATTTAAACTACTTAGCAAAGGAGTGTTCTATATGTCAGCCATCATAGAAGCAATAAACAACGCTATTCAAGCTGGAATCGCTCACGACTGGGTAACTATGGGAACAAGCATTGTAAGTGCATTAGCAAAAGCTGCAGATTTTATTTTAGGTTTCTTTAGATAAGTTACTTAAAGTATGTAAAAAGCCTTCTTTGAAATCACCACAAGATGTTTTCAGAGAGGGTTTTTTATATAAATTTTCTTCAGCATTCATACTTTTTTACTGCAGACACAGCTTACTCAGAATTAAGTTATATTTACAAAAAATAAACCAAATGCTAAAAAGCACTTGGTTTATCTTCGTTATAAAGGCTGCTACCATTTGGTAACAGCCTTTAATTATTATATTTAATTTCAACGATTAGTTACTTACAATACTTTATAATATACTTGCAAACTTTCTAATTATGCATTGTTTGGCTCTGCATTATTTGATTTTTCAGCTCGTGCAGCACCGATTGCTTCGATTTCTTCTAAAGTACGTCCTTTAGATTCTGGAACGAATTTTTTAACAAATATTACGCCGAGTATACAGATAAATCCGAATATCGCAAATACAATTTGTTGTGAGAAATACACTGTCATAATTGGGAATAATAATCCAACTAAGAATGAACCGATCCAGTTTAGTGACGATGCAGTTCCTGAAGCAAATCCTCTAATCGCTAATGGGAAGATTTCTCCTACAATAACCCATGTCAATGGTGCCCATGTAAATGAATAGAAAGCCACGTAGATACTTAAGAAAATAACAATAAGTATCGGGTTTGAGTTAGGGTTAATTATATTGATGATAGCTGGCAATATGAAAGATAATCCCATTACGCTACCACCCATCATGAGCAATGTTCTTCTGTTAAATTTATCAGCAATAGCGATAAAGAGTAATGAACCTAATACTAAGATAATCCCTTGGATAATTGGCCACATTAATGCTGTACTTGCTGAGGTACCTGTAGCTTGTTCAACAATCAGTGGGATATAATAGAATATCGCATTTGCACCTTGGAATTGTTGGAACGCGGCTACACCTAGACCAGCGATAACGAGATATTTATATTTACTGCTATAACGTTGCAAGTGATTGATTGACTTTACTCTTATTCTCTATTCTAATTGTTTCTTTAATTTCACTAAGTTCTTTATCTATATTTTGATTATTTCTAAGATTGCTTAATACAATTTTAGCTTCTTCGAGTTTATTATTTTTAATTAAGAATCTTGGGGATTCTGGTAATTTTAGTACACCCCAGAATAAAATGACTGCTGGAACAGCTGCCGCTCCTAGCATTATCCTCCAGCCTAACTCAATAGGTAATCCTCTTAAATAATAATCTACGATATACGATAGCAACATACCTGATACAATCATTGTTTGGTTCATACCTGATAATCGACCACGGAACTTGGCTGGAGCCATTTCTGACATGTAAGCTGGTACTAAAGCTGACGCAGCACCAACCGCTAAACCAAGAATAACCCTTGATACAATTAAGAAATAACTACCATCATGTGGTGCGATACCTGACAAAATAGATCCAACAACGAAAATGATAGCGGAAATTAAAATCATTTTCCTTCTACCGAGCGTATCTGACAATTTACCCGCTAAAATACCACCAAATATTGCACCTAGCATCACTGAAGAAGTGATTAATCCTATAATAAATCCACTATTAATACCCCAATCTTCTCTTAAGAATGGTAACGCCCCAGTCATAACACCAATATCATAACCAAAGAGTATGCCACCAAAAGCGCCGAAGAAATAGATAAAACGATTCGAAACTTTACTGTTTATTTTCATCCCATTCACCCTTTTTTAAAAACAAAATATGCCTTACATTTCGTCATTTGCCTAATGATTATTTTCAAAATATTATTTTATTACCGTATATTCAGAGTCAAACATGTTTAATAATGTTTCTATTTGTGACGTGTTCAATTTAAGCGAAAGTACTGTGTGATGACCGCCGCCTTCTTCTATCCAACGTCTCACGCCTTCTTCTAATGATGGTTTGACATCCCATAATACTCTAGCTACTGGTAAATTTGGTGCTGGTGCGTTTAATTGTTTTGCATTAATTTCATTCACTATAAACTTGAAGTTTGTACCTAAATCCATCATTGTGACTACTACACCTTCACCTGCTTTACCATCAAATACTAATCTTGCAGGGTCATCTTTACCACCTATACCTAGAGGATTTACAACGATTTTAGGTTTTGTATGAGCAAGTGTTGGGTCTACTTCTAACATGTGCGCACCTAAGATATGTGATTGATGACTTCTTAAATCATACGTATAGTCTTCCATGAAACCTGTTGCTTCATTTTCTGCAGCAATTTTAAGTAAACGATCTAGAGCAGCTGTTTTCCAATCACCTTCCCCAGCAAAGCCGTAACCTTGTTCGTTCAGTCTTTGTACTGCTAAGCCTGGTAATTGTTTCATGCCATGTAAATCTTCAAAGTTAGAAGTGAAAGCAGTATATCCACCTTCATCTAAAAAGCGTTTAATTGCAATTTCATATTTAATTTGTTCTTTAACTGATTCATTAAATGCTGCTTCACTATACCCTCTATAATCAAAGTCGTATAAACCTTCATACTCTTTAAATAATTCATCTACTTCAGAATCTGCAACTTGGTTCACGTATTCAACTAAATCACCAATTCCAAAATAATCTACTGTCCAGCCGTATTGGATTTGCGCTTCAATCTTGTCTCCTTCAGTAACAGCTACATTACGCATATTGTCACCAAATCTTGCAACTTTTAAGTTAAAGCTTTCGTTATAAGCGTTAGCTACAACCATCCACTCTTTTAATTGTTTTTGTACATTTTCATCTTGCCAATGACCGAAAATAATTTCGTTTTTCTTATTAAGACGACGGTTGATATAACCATATTCTCTATCACCATGTGCAGATTGATGTAAATTCATATAGTCCATATCAATGTTTTCCCAGGAAATATCGTTATTGTATTGTGTCGCTAAATGTAGCAATGGTTTTTGTAATAATTTTGTACCTCTAATCCACATTTTTGCTGGTGAAAATGTATGCATCCAAGTAATTACACCTAAAATGTCATCACGATAGTTCGCTTCTTTCATAATACCTGTAATAACATCTGCAGATATTGCTAATTTTGTTTGTAATTCAATTTCAAATGGTAATTCGGCCTTCGCATTTAATTCGTCTGTAATATCTTGAGCATTTTGTTTAACTTGTTTAAGTGCGTCGTCACCATATAGTTCTTGTGATCCAATTACGAACCAGAATTTTTTTGTTGTCATTTTTATTTCCTCCTTAGTCTTGTCCATAGTAAGCATTTTTGCCATGTTTTCTTTCAAAGTGCTTGTCTAATACTGCTTTAGGTAATGTTTCCGCGAAAGGATTTAATTGTCTCGTGAAAATATTCATTTTACATACTTCTTCTAATACAACTGCATTCATCACAGCTTTTTCACAATTATCGCCCCAAATAAACGGTGCGTGACCGTGCAATAATACTGCAGGTACTTCGTGTGGATTGATTCCTTTTTGTTCAAATGTTTCAATAATGACATTACCCGTTTCATACTCATAATCTTTGTTGATTTCTTCAGTAGTTAAAAATCTAGCACAAGGAATTTCGCCGTAGAATGTATCTGCGTGCGTTGTTCCCATAGCAGGTACGTTTAATCCTGATTGTGCCCACGTTGTCGCCCATGGTGAATGTGTGTGTACAACACTGCCGATATCACCGAACTTTTTATAAAGTACTGCGTGTGTTGGCATATCTGAAGAAGGCTTTAAATCTCCTTCAACTACTTCACAATCTAAGTTACAAACCACCATATCTTCTGGTTTCATCACATCGTAATCTACACCACTTGGCTTAATAACAAATAATTGTGATTCAGGATCAAAGGCACTCACATTACCCCATGTATATTTAATTAAGCCTCGATTTGGTAATTCCAAATTTGCTTGATAAACTTCTTCTTTTAATTGCTCTAACATGTTATTTGCCTCCTAAATGTTGCGCGATTGATTGCTCTATAGGTAAACCTTGTTTTACTTTTTCTACATAATTATTAAAATTAATAACTTCTTGCTCAATCGGTTCTACAGTTTCTTTTTTTGTATTTAAAAATACTGTTTCGTTTAGAAACGCGTCTAATGTTTGTGGTGTCTCAAGTGCAGCATAATATGCTAAGACACTGATTCCCCAAGCGCCACCTTCACTTGCGGTGTCCATCACTGTGATTTTATTCTCAAGTGCAGATGATAAGACTTGTTGCGCGATTCCTTTTGTCTTAAATATGCCTCCATGAGCAATTAACTTATCTATATTAATAGACTCGTTGTCCTTTAGTAAGTCCATTCCAATTTTCAATGTACTGAACGCACTATATAAATGCATTTTCATAAAGTTAGCTAAATTGAAATTATAGTTTGGTTCACGTACAAATAATGGATAACCTGTGTCTACTTCTGTGATATTTTCACCAGAAACATAGTTGTATGACAGCAAGCCACCGAGGTTATCATCACTACTTAATGAGCGCTCAAATATTTGTCCGTACAACTCATCTGATGAAAAATCGACGCCCATGACGTTTAATACTTCTCCAAATAAATTCATCCAATCATTAATATCTGAAGTACAGTTATTCGTATGGATCATAGCTACTTCACTACCGTCAGGTGTCGTTACAACATCAATTTCTGGGTACATACCTTTTAATGCATCAGATAATACAACCATTGCAAAGGCGCTCGTCCCGGCAGATATGTTACCAGTATTTTGTGCCACTGTATTGGTTGCCACCATACCAGTACCAGCATCCCCTTCTGGTGGAGCCATGATACTACCCGCTTCAAGGTTACCTGCAGGATCTAGTAGTGTTGCGCCATCTTCTGTAAGGCGACCGCCACTTTCACCTGCTAATTTTATTTCTGGTAAAAGTTTTTCAACTGATTGTTCAAACCCGTTAGCTTTAAATAGTTCATTAGCTTTAGTTAACAAATCTGTTCTATACGCTTTACTATTTACATCTATAGGGAACATGCCAGAAGCATCTCCGATACCCAATACTTTTTCTCCAGTTAAGTACCAGTGCACATACCCAGCTAATGTAGTTAAATACTCAATTTGGTTTATGTGTGTTTCTTTATCTAATATGGCTTGATATACGTGAGCGATACTCCAACGTTCTGGAATATTAAATTGAAACGCTTCACTAAGTAACGTCGCTGCCTTTGACGTATTACCGTTTCTCCAAGTTCTGAATGGCACGAGTAAATCTTCATTATGGTCAAAGGCTAGATAACCGTGCATCATACCACTGATACCAATCGATTTTACTTGTCTTAACGTGACATTATGTTTTTCTTTCATTTCTGTTGCCATTGCACTATAACTTTTCTGTAAACCGACCCATATATCATTAATTGAATACGTCCAATATCCATCGATAAATTGGTTTTCCCATTCAAAATTTCCTGATGCCACTGTATTTAAATCTTGATCAATTGCTACGGTTTTAATTCTTGTAGAACCAAGTTCAATACCAATCGATATATCTTCACTACTTATTACTTTATTCAAACCATTCATTTCCAACACTCCTATTGAAACCGTTTTCAGATATACTTTATAATATTTGTCCGTACATGTCAACATTTTTTATTTTATGTCCGTACATGTTGAGGGTATAAAAAAGCTCAAACCAATGCGGTGGTTGGTTTGAGCTACATTTTATATTTTTTTAACTGAATTACGTTCGATAATATATGTGTCTATAAGTTGTGAATCTTCTTCTTTGTCTGTATCTATTGCATTTACCATCCACTCTGCTGCTTTACTACCAAGTAATTCTTGAGGATGGGCTGTAGTAGTTAATTCCATTTCACTCAATTTACTTAATACTGAGTTATCTTCCCCTACTACGGATAAATCTTGCGGTATTTGAATGTTGCGTTGTTTCAATTGTTGGATAATTTCATAAGCGACGGCATCATTATAGCAAACTAAACCAGTGATGCTTAATTTTTTGTCACAAATATGTTGGACAATTTGTTCAATCACCTGAGGTTTATTTTCAGTATCGAATGTATAAATATGTTCGCCTTTAAACAGGATATGATTGCTTTCGAAAGCGTTAAAATATCCTTTCATCCTCAATTTACCTTGATTATCATCTATTTTTGTAATCAAAGCGATATTTTCATGCCCTTGGTCTATTAAATACTTCGTTGCTAAATAACCAGATTTCACATCATCTATTGCTATGTATGGTAAATTCAATTCATCATATTTAGCATTGATCATTAAAATTGGAATCTCTCTCTGTTTGAACAATGAATAGTAAGATAGGTTAGGGTTATAAACATTACTCTTAGTTGGCTCTATAATGAGCCCAGTCACGCCTTGATTCAACATCATTTCTAGACATTTACGTTCTTCCTCATGATTATTATTAGTACTTGCTAATATTAAAGAATAGCCATGTTGTTTCAAGACATTTTCAATACCTCTAATAATACTTGGGAAAATATAATCTGATAAATACGTAACAATGACACCTATTTTTTTAGTTTCATTGCTTTGTTGTGTATTTAAAAAATTATAACTCACGTATGAGCCAGAACCTTTTTTCTTTTTTATATATCCTTCTTTCACTAATAAATCCATTGCTTGTCTTATTGTATACCTACTCAAATTATATTTATCTTGAAATTGCTTTTCTGTAGGTAAGAGCATTCCAACTTGAAAGCTTTTGTTAATTATTTTTTCCTTAATCTCGTCAGCTACAATTTGATATTTTGGCTTATTCATAATTGAAAATCTCCTAGTCTCACCAATTTGTCTTAGTATCGCATATTATAGCATACGTTATATTTATGGAATTAATCAAATTTTAAGAAAAATTGACTTTGTGCTTTCAATATCTAAGTATATAAAATATTTTATTACACCTTCACATTAAAACATGTTACACTGCCTTCCCTCTTAAAGACTGATGATTGTGGTTTTAACCACCTTTCTATCTTACTTTCACGATTACTATGTAACATAGAACGTTTCATTAACTTCAATTTCCAGAAATTTTTGTGAAAACGTTTTATTTTCTTGTTAAGAAACAGACACAATTTTCTTTTTACATGGTACGCTATATTTATTAATAATTATTACTTATGATTATAAATGGCTATATTGTATAAGGAGTGAATCTGAATGAAAAAAGTTTCTATCAAAGATGTAGCTAAAGAAGCAGAAGTATCTTTGACTACGGTATCTCATATATTAAATAAAAAAAGTGACCGTTTTTCAGAAGAAACAGTAAATAAAGTCATCGCTGCTAAAGAACGATTAGGCTACTTTCCTAATAAGAACGCACAACAATTAAGAGGTAGTAAAACAAAACTAATTGGTGTGTTATTACCTAATTTAACTAACCCATTCTTTTCTACGATGATGCAAACGATGGATGACCATAAACCTAATGATGTAGACTTATTCTTCTTAACTACAGAAGAAGATAAGATAGAAGAAGGTATTATGCACCTCGTTGAGCGAGGCATGGATGGGCTCATTATTGCGCAAATGATTAAGAATCCTACCCGCTTAAATCAATATTTGGCAGATCACAATATCCCTTATATCGTATTAGACCAAAGTGATGACCATGGCTTTACTGATATTGTGAAGACAGATGAAAGACACGGTGGCGAACTTGCAGCCGCTCATTTGATAGATTATGGGCACACTGACTTGGCCATCATTCAACCTTATAACTTAACAAATAATATGAAGACAAGAATGAAAGGCTTCATCGATTACTGCGAAACACACAAAGTACCCTCACCTACAATTATTGAGACTGATTTAAGTAAAGAAGGCGGTTTTTCAGTGGTTGATGATATCATCAAGACAAAAGCAACCGCTACTTTTGCAACCAATGATGAAGTGGCTGTAGGTATTATGAGAGGTCTAGCGGATAAAGGATTACATGTACCAAACGACATCTCTGTGATAGGATTTGACGATATAGACATCGCTAAATACCTAACGCCTGCTCTTACAACAGTCGCTCAGCCCATTAAAAAAATTGGCGAAGCTTCTCTAACATTAATTACAAACAAATTGAATCAGAATGATGAAACTTTGCATAATATTGCATTACATAACGAATTAATTATTAGAGAAACCACAAAGTATTTTAAAAATTAACTCTTCCTAAAATATAAAGCTAAAAGAGATATCATCAACTGTTTAGAAAGCTTTGATGACACACGTTCTTCAATTATCTACTTAGTCTTATATTTTTACGTAAATGAAAGCGTATACAAAATTGATTTTCAGTGTTATTATTACTAAGTAAAACGTTTTACTAAATCGTTTTACTTATCATGAATCACAACATTTACATATATGTGTCATAACGTTTTATCAGATGTTGAAGTTCAAAAATATTTCTTGTAGAAGAAATGAAACAAAATTTAAACTATTCACATACAAAAACAAATACCCAAACAGGTGAAACAACATCAATTTCGAATACCACTCTTGAATCTAATGTGACATTTTAAAGGGAAAGGGAGAATTTACTATGGCAAATAAAGTTGTAATTATTGGTTCTACCAATGTAGATAAAATTTTAAACGTAGAGCGTTTTGTTAAACCGGGAGAAACATTACATCTACAAAATGCTCAAAAAATTTATGGTGGCGGAAAAGGTGCCAATCAAGCACTTGCAACTGCACGCTCAAACGCGGAAACAACTTTTATTTCTAAGATAGGAATGGAAGGCGATGCCGATTTTATGCTCAAAGATTTCGAACAAGCTAATATCAACACCAATCACATCATGACGACGGAGGAGACGCAAACTGGCCAAGCATTTATAACAATTGATGCCAATGGACAAAATACAATTTTAGTTTATGGTGGCGCTAATATGGAATTAAATGATGATGACGTGAATCAAGCGGCAGATGCTATTGCAGATGCAGATTATATCATTGCACAGTTAGAAGTGCCTGTACCTACAATTATTAGTGCTTTTAAAATTGCACGCGACAATCATGTCACGACAATTTTAAATCCAGCGCCAGCAAGAGATCTATCACAAGATTTACTTACTTTAACTGATATTATAATTCCGAATGAGACAGAAGCAGAGTTACTCAGTGGTATCCCAGTGACGAGTCGTGATTCTATGCATAAAAACGCATCATATTTTTTATCGTTAGGAATGAAACTAGTTATTATCACATTGGGGGAACAAGGGACTTATTATGCTACGTCAGAGGCTGCTGGACACATACCTTCATTTAAGGTTAAAGCAGTCGATACTACAGCAGCTGGCGATACATTTATCGGCGCACTCGCGAGCCGTCTTAATATGAATGACTTCAATATTGAAGAAAGTATAACTTATGCAAATAAAGCTGCATCTATTACTGTCCAAGTCGAAGGTGCGCAAAAATCAATTCCTTTAGAAGCAGATGTATTAAAAGCCTATAAATAGTAGTTCTTATTATAATTTAATTAAAAAATTATTGATTTTGATTAATAAACAAGGCGGCTCTCAAAATAATTATGAGAACCGTCTTACTTTGTTACTTATATTTGTTAACGAGCGCTTTAGGAAGATGACAGTAGTCATCAGGAAACCTTGATAACCTATCTTGATTTTCTTCGGCACTTTTTACGTAATTTGTCAGCGGTAACACTTCTGTCGCAATAAGATAATGGTCTTCAATCGCGTCTATAAATGCTTGTGCTTCTTTTAAATGTTTAGCATCTTCACTATATAACCCTGTTCTATATCTTAAACCCACATCTTGGCCTTGTTGATTTACACTATATGGATCAATAATTTCAAATAGATAACCCATTAAGTCCGTAATTGTAACTTTTTGAGGGTCAAATGTTGTCTTAATCACTTCAACATAACCATCATATTCTCCATCGAGTGTATCTGTAATACCATTCGCCCTGCCCCCTTCAGTTTGAACTACGCCAGGTAAAGTTTTAACAAATGCTTGAACACCCCATAAGCATCCACCAGCTAAGTATACCGTTTCCATCCTACATCGCTCCTTTTTAAATAGCAATTATCAACTCAGTATAGTAATAACATGATGCATTTGCAACGACTTACCTCTTTGGAAAATTTATTACAAATGATTGATTTAATGTCATAAGGGAAATGTAAAAGTAGTACACAAGGAGGAATGACATGCCTAAAGTTGAAGAAAGAATGCTAGAAGATATTGAACACAAACCTTCAAGATCACAAAGCGATTTAAGTTCTGAAAAAGAAATGCAACAAAATGCATTTGAGAGACTAGGTAAAGATGTCGTGATTATTGAGACTTTAGCCATCATGAATATCGTCTTTGCAGCAAGTACTATCGGTTTAGTAGCCGCACTTATTATAACGAACAAGAACAAATAGAACGTAACGACAATCTTTATATAACATAAATGAAACATGACATATGCTCTTTTCACGATGATCCACTATCAAAGTGGCAATCTTGAGAAGAGCATATTTATTTTTATTCTATGTTAAAGACACATTCAAAATCCATAAAAAACATTGTACAAATCTAAAATAATAAATTGAATATTATCCTTTTTTTGTTATAATGCAATAAGGAGAATTTTGTTCTTTTACTCGTATTATAGGGTGAAAAGACTATAAATGAATACCTCACACGACTTCATTTTAACTAACCATTTCACACATAAATTTTATATTAACTAATAATGAAAAGAATAGATTAGAGGAGAATCGAATTATGGATTATAGAGTATTATTGTATTATAAATATACAACTATTGATGACCCCGAGACATTTGCTACAGAACACTTAGATTTTTGTAAGGATTTAGAACTTAAAGGCCGTATTTTGGTATCTACTGAAGGAATCAATGGTACTGTATCTGGAACTGTTGAAGCTACTGAAAAATATATGGAACAATTAAAATCAGATGAAAGATTCAAAGGAATCACTTTCAAAGTTGATGAAGCTGAAGGCCATGCTTTCAAAAAAATGCATGTACGCCCAAGAAAAGAAATTGTTGCTTTAGATTTAGAAGATGATGTAGATCCAAGAGAATTAACTGGAAATTATTTATCGCCTAAAGAATTTAGAGAAGCATTATTATCAGACGACACTGTAGTCATTGATGCAAGAAATGACTATGAATATGACCTAGGACATTTCCGTGGTTCAGTTCGTCCTGATATTACAAGATTCAGAGACTTACCTGACTGGATTAAAGAAAATAAAGAACAGTTTATGGATAAAAAAATTGTTACTTATTGTACTGGTGGTATCCGTTGTGAAAAATTCTCCGGCTATCTATTAAAAGAAGGCTTTGAAGACGTTGGTCAACTTGAAGGCGGTATTGCTACTTACGGAAAGGACCCTGAAGTCAAAGGTGAATTCTGGGATGGAAAAATGTACGTGTTCGATGAGCGTATTAGTGTAGATGTAAACCAAGTTGAAAAAACAGTTGTTGGTAAAGAATGGTTCGATGGTACACCATGCGAACGTTATATCAACTGCAGTAATCCAGAGTGCAACAAGCAAATCCTTGTTTCAGAAGAAAATGAAGCACGTTATTTAGGTGCTTGTACACATGAATGTGCAACACATGAAAATAACCGTTATGTGAAAAAACACGATATTAGCGAAGAAGAAAAAGCTGCACGTTTAGAAAACTTTAAAGACCTTGTAAGTCAATAATAAAAGAAACTGTTATGTCTGAAACATAACAGTTTTTTATTTATTCTTTAACTTGTACTCTCGCTTTATCTACTCATTTATTTGTCACCTTTAAAAATTCAACATTTTTTCTTAAGACCCAACAAAAAACCCCGTACTTCTATATTTATAGAAGTATGGGGCTAATTTATATCCTTAATCTAATTAAATTCTAATAAATTATTACTGCTTATATTATGCAGTAACCCATTGTGAAGCACCTTCAGATTCATAAAGTTCCATTGCTGCTTGGTCTTGTACTGATTCTGGAGCTTCAGTTGGAGATACGCCTTTATATTCTTCTGGCGCTACTGAATCCCAAGTACTTTGTAAGAATTGATATTTACCAGCTGCGCCTGATGATGGGTTAACTGCATTAAGGTCGCCACCTGATTCACGTTCAGCGATTTGTTTTAAGTGATCGTTAACTTCAACTGACGAACCACTTGAAGCTTCGCTTGAGCTTGATTCATTTGAAATAGATTCTTGTTGTGATTGTTGTGTTTCTTCAGTTTGTGGAGCCGATTGTTCAGTTGTTTGTTCACTTGTCACTTGTTGTGTTTGAGCTTGTTGTTGTCCACTGTTTGTAGAAGTTTGTTCTGTCGAAGCACTTGAACCTTCGCCATAGCTCCAGCTAAAGTTTGTACCATCTGATTGGAAGTTATAGCTTACTCCATTTTGAGTAAAGCTGTGATTATATGACCCTTCTTGAATAGGTTCTTGGTTTAATTGTTCAGAATTAGATTGTGCTTGTTGTGCTAATTTTGCTTTATCGATACCTTGTTCTGAAGCATCTGCTGAGTCTCCTGCTGCTCCTGTTACGCCTAATCCTACTGCTAATGTTGATGCAATTATTGTTTTTTTCATTATTGATATCCTCCTAAGAGATAATTTCTATTTTAAAGATTTAAAATTAATCCGTTATTTCGACCATTTCTAAGATGATTTACTTACCGCAATTAATTTACAAGACCAACTCTAACATCTATAAATAGCTAGTGGGTTACATTGAAGTTAAAAAACAGTAGCCCTTTTACACTGTCATTACATTAAAATCTTTCAATTATTGTAAGAAAATGTAACCAAATTACTGTGGTGAAAGTCTACACTATACCTACCAAACTGTATCTTAATGTAATGTCCATGTAATTAGTATGACAAAAATGTATATTTATACTTATAGAATAAAGTTACTTTTTGTTTAATATCAGTTTTTATTTTGCATCATATTAAACACATTACTTTTTATTCCTAATATGATTTTATGATATTGAATTTATTCTGTTTTATGATAATATACTATGTTGATTTAATTATTTATTTGAACATTCGTGCTAAGTATATAAAGCACTATATCATTTTGGAGGAATTCAATGTCTATCAATGTCCTTTATGAGGATAATCATTTACTTATGGTTGAAAAACCTGTTAATGTTCCAGTTCAAGCTGATGACTCAAAAGATGAAGACTTGCTATCTATGTTAAAAAATTACATTAAAGAAAAATATAATAAGCCTGGGAATGTCTACCTTGGCTTAGTTCATAGACTTGATCGACCAGTCGGTGGGGCTATTGTTTTTGCTAAAACTTCAAAAGCTGCTTCCCGATTATCTAATGAGTTAAGAAAACAAAACTTTCATAGAAATTATTTAGCAATTGTTCATGGTACACCTTCTAAAAAGCAGGGACAACTTAAAGATTATCTATGGAAAGATCGCAAAAAGAATATTGTATATGCAGTTGACGCAAAGAAAAAAGAAGCGAAACAAGCGATTTTAGACTACAAAGTTATCCATAGCGCTAAAAGTAAGAGCCTTGTAGAAGTAAAATTACAAACTGGTCGTTCTCATCAAATCAGAGTACAATTTGCTAATCAAAACTTGCCACTATACGGAGACCAAAAATATGGACAACATATCAATAAACCTGGCCAACAAATTGCATTATGGGCATCCCACTTGAGTGTAAAACACCCTACTAAAGATGAAATGATTTCTGTAGAAACCATTCCAAATGATGGTATCTGGACGACATATTTATAGAAAGTTTGATGTACTCATAAATACCTTCCATTTCCAAGGAAATACGAATACTAAATATAAAAATAACCACGGTATATATATTGACCTAAATCAATGCTATATCGTGGTTATTTTTATTAATTAATTTTAAAAAACCTGTCTCTACTTTATAGAGACAGGTTTTTAACACTAAATTTATTTCAATTGTTAATTACTGTTTAAATTATGCAGTAACCCATTGTGAAGGGCCAACTTCATTGTAAAGTTTAACTGCTGCTGCATCTTGTACATGTTCAGGAGCTTCAGTTGGAGATACACCTACATATTCTGCTGGTGCTACTGAATCCCATGTACTTTGTAAGAATTGGTATTTACCTGCTGCGCCTGATGTAGGGTTAACAGCTTGTAAGTCGCCGCCTGATTCACGTTGAGCGATTGCTTGTAAATGAGCGTTAACTTCTACTGATGAGCCACTTGAAGCTTCATTTGATGTAGATTCCTGTTGTGGTTGTTGTGTTTCTTCAGTTTGTGGAGCTTCTTGTTGAGCTGGTTCAGCTGGTTGCGCTGGTTGTGCCGGCTCAGCTGGCTTTTCTTCAGCTGGTTGTGCTGGTGTTGCTGGTGTTGCTGGCTCAGCAGCTTGTTCTGCTGGTACTGCATTTGAATAACCGTTAAAGCTCCAGCTAAAGTTTGTACCATCTGATTCAAAGCTATAGTCAGTACCTTTATAATTGAAGTCGATGTCATATGCGCCTTCTTGGATAGGTGCTTCATTTAATTGAGGTGCATTTGATTGAGCTAATTGTGCTAATTCTGCTTTGTTTACACTTTGTTCTGAAGCGTCAGCTGATCCTGCCGCTCCTGTTACGCCTAATCCTACTGCTAATGTTGATGCAATTACTGTTTTTTTCATTATTAATAAATCCTCCCAGAAGATAATTTTTATTTTTATATTTTAAATGACTGAATTTCAATTACTCAATTAAATAAATAATTTACTGTTCCAGCCAACTCACAATTAATACTATAACATCCATATAATCACTGTAGGTTACAGCCAAATTAAAAAGTAACCTTCTTTTTTACAACATAATTACAATCAAAAATTTTAATAAAAGTGTTTAGAAAATAGAAAAACACTGTCATAGAAGCCTATACACATATAAATTATGAATATAATGATGTAATATTTATGTAATTAGTGCGACAATTGTATACAATTACACCTTAATTTCCTATTTTCAATCTTGTAGAAAACATGCTTATTGATTTCTTTATGTTGCATTACTTAATATTTAAGACATAATAAAAAGCCATACCAATTATATAATTGGTATGGCTTTAGACTTTCTCTATTTAGATAATGCTATTTTGATATGTGCTAAATGGTGTTCTTCATGCCAAGAGAGCTTGGCTACTTTTTTAGCTACGCTTATTTCTCCACTATCTTTAAGTGTGAACGTGTGTGCCAATTGATCATCATTTAAGTTATTTGCAATAGCTACAATACGTTCATTCATACCTTCTAACATTTTAATTGAACTTTCTATAGAAAGATTATTATCTGGCAGCTTTACCCACTCATCTTGAATAAACGCTGGTACTGTTGGATTATCATCGGTTAACGCTAGTTTCAAACGTTGGTACATATTCAACTGTGAATCAGCAATATGATGAACAAGTTGTCGTACTGTCCAACTACCTTCACGATATTTTGCGTTCAACGCTTCATCATCTAATCCTTCTACAATTTCTCTTAAACGTCCAGTATAACTTTCTATTTCTTGAGACCATTGTTGTATATCATCTAATGTTACTTCGTCAGGGACTTCTAATTCACCAATAGGAAATCTTACATCCATTTAATCACCTAATTATCAATTTATTTAACTTCGTATTTATTCCGCTATATATATTATTCTCTTTATCTTCATAATTAAACATGTATAAAAGCTTGCAACATTTAAATATATATTCTCTAGAAAATTCGTCCATTATTATAAATTGTTTTTCTCTAGTTCAATGCAATTTTATAATGTAAAAAGCAGATGTCCAAAAAACTTGTCCATCCGCTTTTACTATAGGTATTAATATTTATATGGGTCTTCTTCTTTACTAATATGATTACTGTTTTTATTATCACTGATATCTGCTGCATTTTGTTTATCCATTGAATTACTGTTATCACTAAATGGATTATCGTCTTGTACTTCTTTTTCATTATAAAGATTCGTTTGAGGAACTTTAGGCTTTTTAACTAATAGTATAATACCTGAAATAGTCCATAATATAGCACCAATCCAGTTTCCAAACAATGAAATAACACCAATAATTATTAAAATTATACCTGCCACTTTAGTTTTTTTGTAAATCCACATCACCGATAAAATTGCTAATACTAATAGAATAATATTTAAAACCAATCCAATTATTAAGAAAATATTAGTCACTTGGGCTGAAGAAGCTGCTTCACTTGCAGTCATTGTACCATCTTTAATCATACTTTCTTGAACTGATTCCATGTTCATAAGTACTAAGATTAAAGTTATTCCTAAAACTACAAAGAATTGAAAACCAATACCTATCCAAGTCATTATTTTTTCTGATGTCCGTTTAATCATAAATTTATTCTCCTTTTGATATTTAACTATGCATTTCACAAAATACTATTTTCAATTTTATTTAAGACTTTTTCAATTTCTTTATTTTTGTCCTCATACCAATCTATTGTCCAAATTCTATGAATATTCCATCCTAGCCCTTCTAAAACACTAGGTTGTATAATATTTCTATCATTTGCAGTTTGAGCTTGATAATAATTGTGACCATCTATCAAAACAGCTAGTTTATATTTATCACTATTTTTTGGATCAATAATAGCTAAATCGATTTTGAATTTAGAATTACCCAGATGTACTTTTGAGTTAATTCCTCGTTCACTTAGTGCTTCTTTAAGAATATTTGCAATTCCATTTTTATCTTCAGAAGCATTACTATTTATAGAAGGTAATGAACTAGAATTTCTAGCATATTCTAAAAATCCTTTTAATCCGATTACACCTTCAGCTTTTGTGCGTTTGATATCAATATCTTCAGGGTTGAAAGAGGCGATAATTTTCATTTCTTTCCGTGCTCTAGTAATTGCAACATTTAACCTTCTCCAACCCCCACTATTGTTTAGAGGTCCAAAATTCATGGTCATTTTTCTTTCTTCATCAGGGCCAAATGTAGTTGAGAATAAAATAATATCGCGCTCGTCCCCTTGCACATTTTCTAAGTTTTTTATAAAGACTGGTTCTTTGGAACTAGTATTTTTAGAGTCTAGTAAGGGGTTTTTTGCTAACTCTACATTTAATAAATCTTCAATAGTATTTTGTTGTTGTATGTTAAATGTTACAACTCCAATACTATCTGTACAATTACTTTTCAAATGACGAATAATAGTTTCTACAATTGCTTTTGCTTCTATTTCATTGTTTCTCTGACTTCCACGTCTATAAACACCTTCTACGTTTTCAAATGAAACTTTAGAATTTAAAGCATTGGAGGATGGATAAGTCTGTAATGTATTATTATAATAAGTTCGATTACTATAATGTATTAAACTTTCATGTGTAGAACGGTAATGCCATTGTAGATATTTCTCCGGAAAATTAGCTGCTAAGCAATCATCTAATAAACTTTCTAAATCTTCCATTTCTAAATTATCTTCATCCACATTGTTAGACCCAAAAAATGTAGTTGGTGGCATTTGTTTAGGGTCACCTACAACTATACAATTTTCCGCTCTTGAAATTGCGCCTATAGCTACGTCAGTAGGTATTTGAGATGCTTCATCGAAAATAACTAAATCATATTTAGGGAAATCAGGATCAATATATTGAGCTGTTGATAAAGGACTCATTAACATCACTGGGAATAAATCTTGTATAACATTGGATGTTTTATTAAATATGGTGCGAATAGATTGTCCACGGCCATTACTTCGAATAGCTTTTTGTAATAATAAAAATTCTGATTCAAATTCTTCATTATTTCTTTTTTCTTTTATATTATGACCAATCTTGTTTTTAGTACTAGCAATACTAATCTCATTAATCTCTTTTTCTTTTTCTTTCAATAACTGAATTTTTTGTTCTATTTCAAACCCATTAAAAGCGTCTAAAGCTTCATATTCAGAAAAGTTGGTTCTTATTAGATTTTCAATTATATCTTTTAAAATAATTTCATTAAGTTTATAATTATTTTCTCCATCAAAGAAAGTTGATCTTACATTCACTTGTAATACTTTTTCTAATTCCTTGAATTGTTCATTAATAAATGCCCAATTCTTAAAATCTGCCATCCCATCTTTCCATTTTTCAACCTTATCTTTTAATTTATCCACTTCTATATTTTTAATTGATTCTTCATCTATATTATAATCGCCAATTAGACTATTTAAAGATAATTTCATTAAGCCAAAGTTTTCCTTAATTAATTTAAATTCATTGGGGTGCTTTATAATTATGTTTATTAAGTTTTTAATTAAAATTTTCTCTTCTTCGGATTTATTGTGAAGATTAATATCCTCGACAAATTTAACTTGTTTACCTAAAATAAATAGGTCAGTATTTCTCCCTTTCCAACCATGGCCAAATGAATTAATAAAATCTTCATTTCTTTCTTGTAAACTTTCTCTTGCCTTTTGGAATTCGCTAATTAATTTCAAGTCTTCTTCAAATTCATTTTCTTTTATTTCTCTTGATTGCAATAACTCTATAGACAAGTTATCAATTAGTTTTCTTATTTTTTTATTTTTGAACATTTTTTTATTTAAATTGTCATATTCCGATTTTAAGTAATGAACATTAATGTTCAATATTTTTTCTTTATATTTTTTCAATAATTTGGCTCTTGTGTCTCTATATGCTGTTAATACTGAATTAGCATAATTATATGCCCTTTCTAATGGTACCTCTTTATATAAACTATACATGTTATCACTTAAAGCCTCATCAAAATTATAATTTACTAATTGATTAATCTCGTCTTCAAATTTTTCAATATCGTTAATTGTTTGTAACTCACTTACGTGAGCACGTTCTTCCAATAGTTTTTGTAATTGGGCCGTTGATGATTCTAACTGTGTTATAGCTTCTAAAAATTCATCTCTCTTTGATATACTATATTTAGTATTATTAAATTCATTCAGCGGGTGCTTATTTTTATCAAATTTAAGTTGACTCACTGTATTATCAATAATTGTAGTGATATCTTTAATTTTCACTATATCTTTATTTCTTAGTGTTTTAATTATTTTTGGATTCAAATTCACCTTGTTAGGGATTGAATGATACTGTTCATGTAATTGAATTAATTCATATAAACTATAGCCGGTAATTTCTTTTTTGTGAAGTGCTTCAACATAGCCACTTAACTCATTTTTTAATTTATATAATTCATCAGATTTATTTTCAATATCTAAGTTTTCTGATTCTAAATTCGCAGATAAACTCTTTTCTACTTTGTCTAAAAACAAGGATTTCTTCGTTTTATTAGAGTGCAATTCTAATATAAAATCTTCTAATCCAAGTTTTGTTAAGCGATCATTTACAACATTCAAAGCGGCTCTTTTTTCAGCAACAAACAAAACTTGTTTACCCTTATTGATATTATGAATAATCATATTAGTAATTGTTTGAGACTTACCTGTTCCAGGTGGTCCATGTAAGACAAAGCTACTTTGTTCGCTAGCTTTTATCGCTTCTAATTGTGAGGCGTCTACTAAACTTCCAGTACTTAATTCATGAGGTTTGTCTGTTTTCTCTAGATTGCGCGCATTGATCTCTTCTAGACTTCGGTCAATTTTATAGTTGCCCTTAATTAAGGCTTGAACATTGGAATTAGAACTAATTTCTTTCTTACGAGCTTGTAAATCATTCCACATTACAAATTTACTAAATGAAAAATTGCTAATTGTTGCTAGTTCTTCTATGTCCCAGCCTTCTTTATCCATAATTGTTTGTCTTATTGTTGAGAATAATAATGGAATATCTACACCCTTGTCATCTTTAGGTAAGTTTATGAGATGTCTTAAGTCTATATTGAACTTTTGTCTTAAATATTCTACTAACGTGACATTAAATTGGGGTTCATCCTCGCTTAATTCAATTAGAAACTTGCTATTAGCACTTTTCTTCTCGATTGATAATGGAAGTAAAAGTAACGGTGCTCTATAAAATCTATTGGTTGTTTCTGGTTCACACCATTTTAAAAATCCAATTGCAATGAATAAAGAATTGGCACCATTTTCATCTAAGTTCGACTTCGCCTTTCTATATAACGATTTCAATTGTTTTTCTAACATATATCCTGTTAAAAGGCTTCTTATTCTTTTTTCTTTAAAATCCGCATCGATCATATTTTTGAAACGAGATTTAAGCAATTTTGAATTAATTACTGAAGTATTAACTTCTTCTAAAGTCAATACTTCTGGATTTTCAATAATTTTAAAACTTTCAAAACTAGATAATTCATCTTCTAGAGAAGCAAGATCATAAACCATTAACTGTACAGCACTTTTATTCATTCTAAAGTTAATCATAGAATTTCTAAGTGTTAAATCTAACAAATTCCTACTCCATATATCTGTTTTTTCGATGGAGTCCACTTTAAATTCAATATTTCCTAATCTCTCAATTACTGTATTAGGTGCTTCTGTAACAGTTTTTCTTTCACCATAACCTTCCATTATATAATCTGATTGGTCCGATTTTGTCATTATAGGGGTAATACCATATTGTCTACCACTAGTAACGTCTACTACCCCTTCGAAGTTATAAGGACTAACTAAATTTTGATGAGCAATAGTTATTGCGTCTTCAAATGAAGCCTCATTACTATTCACTAATGCTGTTGCCTCAATTACTTCAATATCCTTAATATCTTGAGATAATCGTTTAGAAAGTGTTGCATAATCCGTTATATAAGGTTCAGTAAAATTCTTATCTAATAACCAAAAGCCTACAAACGCATGGTCTTTAATGAAAATCACTAATGAATGCAATCCGATAGCTTCTAAACATGCAGAATACAAAAATGATAAATCTAAGCAAGTTCCATTTTTATATTGATTAATTTCTTGAGGATAACGTATATTTTGTCCAAATCTTTCAAAGCTTGCTGGTGGATTTTTATAAGCAATATTATCTTTTTGTAATGTCGCGTATATAGCTGCAGCTTGCAACCTTACATTTTCACTATCTCCAGTTTGATACCCAACAAAACTAGGGTCTCCAGTCCATTCTTTTAATTTTGTACCTGCTTCAGCAACTATTCTTCTAATTTCATTATCATTAGGAACTATATAAGCACATGTCAGTTCTGGATAAATTTTAGTACCTAACCAATGTTGATATGGTAGTATATTGATTTTATAGGGTTTTTTATATAATGTATCATTATTTTCATCCAAAATTTCAACAAAAAAGTGTGTTTTAATTCTTTCTGTAATTTCACGAAAATAGTCATAATTGTAAGAAATATTGGGTTTCTCTATTAATAGATTGCTACCTTTATCAATAATAGGTATATCCCTTTCAAATTCGTATATAAAACCTGAATTAGAATAAATTTTAAATTTTAAATTTCTCAATTCTATGTTTTCTGATTCATTTGTTATATGTATATGATGTATAAGTGGAAAATCATTATGCGCAAGAGAATAATTAATCATTTCTATAAAGTCAACTTTGACGTCTAGTTCTAAGTATGTGAAATTTGATGTTTCCATAATTCTTTCTCCTCCTTTTAGAACATAAAAGCTATCAAATTTTAGAACTTAATATCTTTTAGTCAATATTAATAAATTTAAATCAATTTTACTACACATTTTCAATTATATAAATTTAAAAGAACTATTTTAATCTTTGATGCTGTGATTAATATTTTAAACTACTGTTATTCATTTACTAATAAAAAACTAGCTAGTAATATAACTAGCTAGTTTTTTATTAATATTGAATTTTAATGATATAACTTTCTCGCTCACTATGTTCTCTTAATTAAACGTCTTGCCAAACGCAACAATAATATCTTTATATTGATCTAATGAGTCTACTATGGCGTATTCGCCATCACCGTGCCATGCGTCCCCAGAAGGTCCGAACTCAATCGCAGGTACATCAAATCTCGAAAAATATCTTGTGTCAGCAAAGCCATGTTGGCCAAATGTAGCCACATCATCTACATTTGTCACCTTTTTAATTTCTTTTATCAAATGTTGAATATATGGATTATCTTTTTCATTTTTTACACTTGCGCCTTCTAAGTGTATGGTAATCTCACTATCAGTAATACTTTTAATCTGTTCCAGAATATCGTCTATATTTTGCGAAGGTAAGTAACGAATATCAAAAGAAATTGTACAGGCGTCAGGTACTTTGTTATACACTTCACCGCCAGATATTTTAGCTAAATTGATTGATGGTCCTTCAAAAATATCCGTTGATTGTTTAGCAAATGGTAAATCAATGACTTTTTCATATATATCCAATGCTTTTACAATTGCATTTTCACCTTCCCAAGGTCTACTACCATGTGCTGATTTACCAGTTAAATGCATATCAAATTGTAATATTCCTTTAGATTGATATCCTATACCGATTTGCGTTGGTTCAGCACAGATTACAAAGTCACCTAAATAGCCTTGTTCTGTTAAATAAGCAGCACAATTGTAACCTCCAATCTCTTCATCAGTCACTAGCTGTAATTGAACACTTGTATCGCCTAAATCTGTATCTTTAAGTTCAGTCATTGCAACCATAAATGAAGCAACACCTGCTTTCATATCAGCAGAGCCACGTCCATAAATTTTCCCATCTTTAATTTCGGGTTCAAATTGATCTGGATTACCACTTACGACATCCACATGACCATTTAATATCAGACGTTTGCTACCTTCACCTATATTACAAATAAGCATTTTATAACCATTGTTCGTTACAATATCTGAATCCAGCCCTTGCTCTTGTAACCACTGCCGGCAATAATCGATTGTTTCATTTGCAACCGCTTGATTAGAGCTATCAAAAGTAATTAATTTCTGTAACAAATCTACTGTTTTCGACATTTAACTTACCCCCTTCGATTAGTTGAGCAAAGTATAGTATATTATCTGAATATTGACAAGATTTAAAAATTTTAGTACGATTTAGTTAACTCGAAATTAAAGAGCATTTCAAAAAGATTATTTGTAACTTTTCCAAGTGAATATCAATTAAGCAAAGGCGCTTATATCTCAATCGACCAGATTGAGTATATAGGCGTCTTTTTGCATTTTAAGGGGAGATTATATGACACGTAATTTAAATTATAACTGGGTCAATGGAGAGAAAGTTGAAACAAGCAACACAGCATCAGTGGTTAATCCTGCAAATGGTAATACAATTGGCGAAGTGCCAAGTGTAACTGAAGACATTGTACAACAAGCAATTGATAGTGCTTCTACCGCATTTGAATCTTGGTCTAATTACACAGCCGAATCGAGACAAGATTATTTAGAACAATGGGCAGAGAATTTATTAAATAAACAAGACGAACTCGCAACAATTATGAGCGAAGAGCAAGGTAAACCTTATGCAGAAGCTTTCGGTGAAGTTGGCGTTTGTGCTAAGTTTATTCGCTGGTTTGCAGAAGAAGGCAAACGTATCTATGGTGAAGTGATTCCACCTTCTTCAGACAACCAACGCATCTCAGTAACCAAACAACCTACAGGAGTATGTGGTCTAATTACACCTTGGAACTTCCCAGGTGCCATGGTCGCACGTAAAGTTGCACCGGCACTCGCTGCAGGTTGTACTGTTATCGTTAAACCATCGAGTGAAACTCCGAGAATTGCGATTGCAATCTTTGATGAATTAATGGCAACTGGTATCGATAAAGGTGTAGCAAATATCGTTACAGGTAGCTCATCACTCATTTCAGATACATTATTTGCGGACAAACGTGTACGAAAAATATCTTTCACAGGTTCTACGCCAATTGGGAAGCAATTGATGAGTAAAGCATCTGATCAAGTGAAACGTATTTCTCTTGAACTTGGAGGCAATGCGCCAGCGATTGTGCTACCAGATGCAGATTTAGATAACGCTGCTGATGCTATCGTTGATAACAAGTTCGAGAATAGTGGTCAAATGTGTAACGGCATTAACGTAGTACTTGTGCATAAAGACGTTGAAGCAGAGATGTCACAAAAGATTATTGAGCGTGTAAAAGCAATTAAAGTAGGACCTGGCGATGAAAAAGATAGTCAAGTGGGTCCACTGATTAATCAAAAAGCAATTGATAAAGTAGAACATTTAGTTGCCGAAGCAAAAAAACAAGGGGCTCAAGTTGAAACAGGCGGCGCGAAAGCTGACGTTTCAACATCAGGACTATTCTATCAACCCACTGTCATCACTGGTGTTGAACGTACAATGGAAATTGCACAAGAAGAGATATTTGGACCAGTAGCACCGATTATTTCGTTCGATGATGAAGAGGAAGCAATTGATATCGCAAATGCTTCACCTTATGGCCTAGCCGCTTACTTCTTCTCAAATAATATCAATACCGTTTATAAAATCAGTGAAAAACTTGAGTTTGGAATGATTGGTGTTAACGGCACGCAATTGAGTGTCCCTCAAGCACCATTTGGCGGTATTAAAGAAAGTGGTATGGGACGAGAAGGTAGCCATTATGGATTAGACGGATTCTTAGAATTAAAATATATTTCATTATCTTTACTTAAATAAACAAATAAGGGGTTGGCATGTATGACTAACAATATTAACGATAAAAGAGTAACTGGCGACATTTCAAAAGAGCAATTACTAGAATTAGTAAAAGCTGGTGAGATAGATACAATCATTATGGGATTCTGTGATATGCAAGGGCGTTTGATGGGGAAACGTATCACAGGTGACTTCATCTTAGAAAATGATATTTCTGAAGGTACACATTTTTGTAACTATTTATTAGGTACAAACTTTGAAATGGATACAAATGAAAACTTTGAATTTATGAACTGGGATAAAGGCTACGGCGATTATTTAGCTAAACCAGACTTAAACACTTTAAAAGTAGTACCTTGGTTAGAGAAAACGGCGATGGTCTTTTGTGATGTATACACTGTAGATGGTAGTGAGCCGATTAGCATTGCACCACGTAATATTCTTAAAAAACAAATTGAAAAAGCAGAAGCAGAAGGGTTATCCCCTCATATGGCAAGTGAATTAGAATTCTATTTATTTAATAATTCATTCGAAGACGTTGCGAAACAAGGATACGATCACCTTGAAACAGCAGGTCATTTAAATGAAGATTATAACTTATTGCAAGGTAGTAAAAACGAACCAATTTATCAAGAAATCAGACATCAAATGCACTTAATGGGTATTATAATTGAATCTTCTAAAGGTGAAGCTTATAAAGGACAACATGAAATTAACTTAAAATACTCAGATGCTTTAGATGCCGCAGACCAACACATCATGTTCAAGCATGGTATGAAAGAAATCTGTATTCAAAATGATAAATCTGTAACGTTTATGGCTAAACCTTACGAAGCTTGGACAGGATCAAGTGGTCATATTCATTTAAGTATGATGGAAAAAGGTACAAAAACGAATGCTTTCTATGCAGGCGATACTGCAGAAGAACCAAAGTCTGCAACGATGCAACACTTCTTAGCTGGTATCATCAAATTCACAAGAGACTTTTCATTAATGTTTGCACCATATGTAAACTCATATAAACGTTTCGCACCGAATTCATGGGCGCCAGTAAGTATTGCATGGAGCCAAGATAACCGTTCAGCAGGTTACCGTGTTGTGGGAGAACAAAATTCATTACGCTTTGAATCACGTATTTCAGGTGCAGATATGAATCCATATTTAGCTTATTCTGCGTTAATTGGTGCTGGGTTATATGGCATTAAAAATAAAATACCACTTAATGAAGAGTTAATCGGTAACGCTTATGAACAAGATAGTGTTGATCGTATCCCTTCATCATTACATGAAGCAATCTTAGCTTGGAAAAATAGTGACGTTGTTACAGAAGTACTCGGTGAAGATGTAGCAAATCATTATTTAGAAGCTGCACAATCTGAACAAAATGATTTCGATTCTTTCGTTACAACTTGGGAACGTTCACGTTACTTCGAACAAAGCTAAAACTTACTACTAAGGAGGAAAACCATTATGAGATTACAAGACAAAGTATGTATTATTACAGGTGCTGGCGGCGGCATGGGTAAAGTAGCCGCTCAAATGTTTGCAAAGGAAGGCGGTAAAATTGCCGTATTCGAAAGAGATGACCAAGCAGGACAAGCTACTGTGGATGCTATCAAAGATAACGGTGGAGAGGCATCATTTTTCAAAGTAGATATTGCCAATGAAGAAAATGTTAAAGAAGCTGTTGCTGATACAGTGAAAACATACGGCAAAATTGATGTACTCTATAACAATGCAGGTGTGATGCCAGAAGCAGATAACTCTGTAGTTAATACAAGCGAAGAAGTATGGGATTTGGTTATGAATATTAACGTCAAAGGTATTTTCTTTATGACGAAATATGTGATTCCAGAAATGGAAAAGAACAACTCAGGTTCAATCATTAATATTGCTTCATTTGTAGCTGAAATGGGTTGCTCAGTACCACAAGATGCTTACACTGCTTCCAAAGGTGCAGTCGTATCTTTAACGAAATCATTAGCAATCCAATTCCGTCCTAAAGGTATCCGTACAAATGCAATTAGCCCTGGCCCTATCGAAACACCTTTATTAATGGAATGGTTAGTATCGGATGAAGATGCTAAAAATGCGAGATTAAATAGACAGCCTACTGGAAGATTTGGTAAACCAGAAGATATCGTCAATGCTGCCCTATACTTAGCCTCAGATGAGTCAGATTGGACAAACGGCGCCAATATGAATGTAGATGGCGGTATAACAGCAAATTACTTCTAATATACATCCTCAATACATTAAAAAGCTACTAGGTTTCGCTATAGAGATCTAGTAGCTTTTTATTTATGTCTGAAACATGAATAATCGTGTTTCTACTATATAAAAGTAGTATTTTGTGAATCGCTTATGATTATATTCATCTCAAATATCTTATATAATAAAAAAGATTGGCGTTTAATACGCCAACCTTTTATTATTATTAATCTAAATATTCATTTTCGCCTATAATACCAGAACGTCTATCGATTTCTTCTAATTTTCTCGCTTTTGGTATACATAAGATATATGCAAAGATAATCGCTATAATACCTGCACTTATTTTACCTATTAAGACAGCGGGTATAAGTGTCGGCTGGAAGTTCGCTGTGTATGATAAATGGTCACCTAATAAGAATGCACCACACACACCAAAGGCAATGTTTAGTACTTTATCTTTTGGTGGCATATCTTTGACCAATTTAAGCATTGCTAAAATGTTTGCTATGGTAGCAATAAATCCAGCACTACCTACTTCACTTAGTCCCACTTTACTACCAATATTGTGCAATCCTTTCGAGAAATACTTACGAATTAAATATACCATTGGGAAGGCTCCTGATAGCATAATCGCAATGTTACCTGCGTTCTCTAAGGCCCTGAAGTTATCTTCCTCATCTGCCATAATTGGGTCGAATCCCCATACACCAAATACTGTAGTGAATAATCCTGTAAATATTTCTACTACTGAAAATACAAATACCAATTTAATACAAGAATCTAAGATTTTACCAAATACAATAAATATCTTAATCATAATATCTGAGAAGAAATAAAGTCCAATTGCTGTAATTACCACAAAAATAATTAATGGTAATAAGTTGATCAACACTGTCGATAAGCTAATTTGGAAAATATGTGTTGCTGCGCTTGTTGTATCAATGACTGTTCTAATTTTCGTGTGACTAAATAAAATGATTACCGTAGAAATAAATACTCCAAATGGAATGGCTAATAATCCAGATAAAATACCTAATGCCATATATTTGTGATCTCGCTTATCAAGCATTGGTAGACCAAGTGGTATCGTAAACACAATCGTCGCACCGGCCATGAAACCAACAATCGTGGCCATAATCCAACCTTCATAACTATCTTTTAATACATCTGCAAGTTGATATCCACCCATATCTGTGGCAAGTATTGCTGTTGCAGCTATAGCTGGATCAGCGCCTATTTTATCAAAAAGCGGACCGAACACTTTCTCTATAAACTGAGATATAAATGGTATAGAAGCCATAATACCTGCTGAGTTCGCAAATATAGGCCCGATTGTATAAATACCTTCCATAAATTCTTTACCAATACCTTGGTCTGCATTCCTTATTGCTCCAAAAGCACCTAACACTGCACATACCATAATAATGTAAATAATCACTGTTCCAATATGTTCCATGATAGTTTCCCCCATTTTGTTTGCTATAAAAAAGCAAAAAGGTGCCTATTTGATTAATTCAAATAAGCACCTTTGCTTGATTATATGCACTTGTATTGTAATACTATTATCCCAATTGTTTAATTACTGCTGAAGCTTCTTTTTCAATAGCGATTTGGTTATCCATGCTCTTTCGCCTGAGCTTTTGATAAGCCGCTTCTTCTGTTAAATCAAGTTGTTCCATGAGCAAGCCTTTCGCTTTCTCAATACGTTTACGATTTTCCATTTTCAAATGTGTATCGCTCACTTCTTGCTTGAGCCTACCCATATTATCTGATTGCGACATTGCAATTTCGATAGCTGGTAGGAGTTGCGCCTCGGTAATCGGTTTAACAATGTAACCGACGATATTAGGCTGTTTGGCTTCTTCCACAAACTCACGATGACTATATGCGGTAAGAAGAAGTATTGGTATATCGTGTTTTTTACCAATAATCTTACTAGCTTTTAAACCATTCAACTTTGGCATTTTTATATCCATAATGATTAAATCTGGTTGTAATTGATCTGCCGTCTCAATCGCTTTCTCCCCATTACTCACTTCAGCGACTACATCGTAGTTAGCTTCCCCAAGCATTTCTACTATATCCATGCGGACAATCGCTTCATCTTCAACTACCATAATAGATTTCATCTCAATTCACCCCTTTGTATTGAAATTCAACTTCACCTATTGTCCCCCTTGCGTTACGGCCAATATTAAATGTACCTTCTAAATCATTTTCTGCAATCGTAGTAACGATTTTCAAACCAAATGATTGTTGAAATACACTTTCTTCATGACCAGTGTCTTGCACTTCTAACTTTACTGAATCGGTGTCTTTATTCCAAGATAACCTTACCTCTATCATACCCTCTGATTGATTATTGAAAGCATGTGTCAAACAGTTTGTAATTAATTCATTGGCAATAAGTGCTACTGATACAGCAATACTGGATACTAAATTAATGTTTTCATCTGTCTCATATGTAATATGGATTGTTTTGTTCGGTGTTTCATTATAAACAATCATATTTCCAATTTTTTGAATTAATTTATCAATATTAACTGTATCGGTTGAGGACTCATCTAATATAACTTCATATACAGAAGCAATACTTAGAATTCGGTTTAAACTTTCCTGGAAATACTTTTCGCTACCATTCGGTAAACCACGTCTCATCTGTAAACGTAATAAACTTGCTACAGTCTGCAAATTGTTTTTTACACGGTGATGTACTTCTCTTATCGCAACTGATTTAGAAATCAATTCGCGTTCTTTTTCCTTTAAATCTGTAATATCTTTCAACAAGATTAAATGTCCTGTCATAATCCCTTCTTCGAGTAATTGAATACATTTTACTTGGAAGTAGTGCCCTTTAAGCTCACGTTCTTCAATGGTAATAACACGACCATCTGTAAGCATATCATGGATACTTGGAAACAACTCTACGAAGTTCAATCCTGCTTTGCACTCTACATTGACTAAATCCCGAACCATCTTCTCTCCGGCTAAGTTATAATAACGGATATCTAATGCGTTATCTAAATCGAATAAACTTTCTTCAATCATGTCGGGTACAAATACTTGTTTGTCACTTTTTTGTGAAACGATATCACTTAATGTCGTTGTCGCTTGTGTCAGTGCTTTTAATCTCTTTTCTTCCATGACTTTGTTACTGACATCTATTTCCATAATCAGTGTGCCAATAATGACATCTTCTAATTTAATGGGTGTTACACTTTGTTCAACTACCTTGCCCTCTTGAGTAATCGCACGATGCTGAGAAAAATCATCCCCTTCCAACACTTCGAATACAGCGGGTTCAAACTGTGCATACACATTTTCTCCAATGACTGAGCCTTGATATAAACCCTCATCATTCGTAGGTATAGCTTCCGCCACTACTATAACCTCACCATCTTTGTTCGTAGGACAATCAATAAAGACATTTGCCCTATTAAGATCAGCTATCATTTGTAGATGTTCAGACAATTCTACAATATGTGTAATCTCCTGTGATGATAAATTTGTATGTGATTTACATAAGCTATTTACTTCGTTGATAGTCATCATTCCAAACGTAATTGTGAGAATATTTTGATTTTAAATATATGTATCTACCATTATGAAATTTTGTTCAATATATGTCAATGCAAAATGAAATAATTTAAAAATTTATAGTAATTTTCCATCATTTTGAGGATTGGGTTATCGGTTATTTTGCTTAAAAATAAAAACTCCACCCTTTTGCAATGCTTTAAGGGTAGAGTGTATTGTATGTTTCTAACAATAGTTGTATATGAATTAGTCACCTAATTGCATATATACCATATGTGTTCTTAAATATTCTTCTAAGCCATGCTTGCCGTCTGCACCGCCAATACCTGATTGCTTAATTCCTGCATGAAAACCTTGAATAGCTTCGAAATTTTCTCTATTAATATATGTTTCGCCGAATTCTAACTTTTCTACAGCGGTAAATGCTTTTTGAATACTTTCTGTGTATATAGAAGATGTCAGTCCATACTGACTATCATTTGCCAATTCAATAGCTTCCTCAAATGTATCGAATTCAACGATAGGTAGTACTGGTCCAAACACTTCCTCTTGAATAATATCCATATCATTTTTACAGTTTGAGATAATTGTAGCTGGATAAAAATATCCTTTTTGTTGAGGTATTTCTCCCCCACATTTAATAACGCCGCCTTGTGCTTCAGCCGTTTTAACATGATTGTGTACGCGCTCTTGTGCCTTTTTATTTATTAATGGTCCCATATCAAAGCTATTTTCTAACGTATTACCAAAGTTTATTTGACTCATCTTTTCTACTAATTTTTCGGTAAATGTATCTTTGATACTGGCCTGTACATAGACACGTTCAGCACAGTTACATACTTGTCCTGTATTAATCACACGCGAATCTATAATGTATTGAACTGCTTTGTCTAAATTTGCATCTTGCATAACAATTGCTGGTGCCTTACCACCTAATTCTAAGTTTACTTTAGTTACATTTTCACTCGCAGATGCCATAACTTTTTTACCAGCTGCTACACTACCAGTGATAGATACAAGTGCCACTTTTTTATTACTTGCAAGTTCATTACCTACAACACTACCTTCACCATTCACTAAATTAAAAACGCCAGGGGGCAAGCCAACTGAATCTAAAATTTCAGTAAATATTTGAGCGTTAATAGGCGTCTCTTCTGAAGGTTTAACTACGATTGTATTTCCTGTAATAAGTGCTGGTGCTGCTTTTCTCGCTATTAAAAAGAAAGGGAAATTCCATGGTAAAATGCCTGTAGTTACACCTAAAGCTTTTTTGTACATTAAAATATGCTCTTTCTTACGATCACTTTGTATAATTTCTCCTTCATATCTTCTTGCCCACTCTGCCATATAATCTAAATAATCAGCGGTAAAGAATACTTCAGTATTAGCTAAATCATATATTTTACCACCTTCTTGCATAATTACTTTTGTAATTTCTTCACTGCGTTCACGTATACCTTCTGCAATTTTTTTAAGATATTTAGCACGTTCGATAGCTGGCAACTCACTCCATGAAGATTGAGCTTTATCTGCATATTCTATAGCTTCTTTAGCATCTTCTTCAGAACCTCTATATAATTTTGCAATTGTTTCTTCTGTCGCTGGATTTTTCACATCAATAACGTCTTCTATATTTTTTTCGACAAATGTACCGTTAATATAATCTTTTATATATATCATATTTTAGTCTCTCCTTCTTGAATTAAAGTATTTGTGCCTTTTGAAAGGTCTAAACTACTGTTTGTATCTGTACTCTCGCCATATCTTTCACGTTCAATGCTTTCTAATGTCTTACCTTGTGTCTTAGGCGTTAATATAATGCCAATAACCGCATGAATAGCTAAAAACGAAATCATAATTATTCCAGTTACTTTGAATCCAAGTGATGACAATATCGTAGGTAACACAAAGGTATAAACAGATATTCCTGCTCTCACAATGAAGTACATCAACCCTTGTGCTCCAGCACGATATCGAGTCGGAAACAGCTCACTTGTCCATAAAGCGTAAAAGGCTTGCGCTCCTATACCAGCTGCTGACCCCCAAAGTAAAACAAATAGAATCAACGAAACCCAATTCATAGGTGCAAACGTCAAAATAATCCAAGCTATAATACCCATCATTGCCCCAACACTAAATAAAAATCTTTGACTAATTCGGTCTCCTAACTTCATAAAGCCGAAGTATGTCGTAATCACTGTACATAGCCATAAGATAGCTTGTAGAATATTGGCTTGCGCACCAGTGAGGCCGCCTACACTTTCATAAATGAATGGCATAAAATAACCCATTGCTCCGGATGTTAGATTCCAAAATAAATAAATACCTATAAGTAACAGCATTGCTTTTAAGTTGACTGGATTTGTAAATAATTCTTTGAAAGCTGATGTTTTTTTAACATTAAGTGATGATTGACTTTTCTCTTTTTCTTTCTCATCTTCCCAAATTTGCGATTCTTCCATACCTTGTCTTATCCACCATGTAATACCAGCAATGATAAACAAATGTAGAAAAATTAGCCTTGCACCTAATAATCCTAAAGGTGCTAACATCACCGCTAAAGTAAAGGTGATTGCAGGGCCAATAGACCATGCTAATTGTGCAGTACCTACGCGTTTTGCTCTTTCTTTTTCTGGCGCCTCTTCTGCAATATAGGTCCAAGCTACAGGTACCCCTATACCTACAGCAATACCAACAATAATTGTACCAATCAGTAACATTGGTAAATTAATAGAAAGTATTATAATTAAAATACCTAACATGTATAATAATAAGTCATACTTAAAGATAAATTTTCTACCTAATTTATCAGTTAATGGCCCACCAATTAAAGCACCAATTGCTGCTCCTAAAGCATTCGCACTTAACGCACTCAATAAACCCAACTGCCAATTATTAATATTTAAGTATGCTTGCCAAAGTGATAAACTACTTGCTGCTGCAATAATTGAACCCGCTTCTATATAATTGGCCATCGCAACAGCTATGGTTGCAATCCAACCATTTGTCTTTTTAGGTTTTAAACTCATAACCTCATCCCCATTTATTGTTTATTTCAAATAGAACATCTCTTTCAATTCAATTGCTTTAGGACTGTTATCTTCATTTACTTGCATAATATCGGCCATATATTCCCACCATTTCTGACACACAGGATCTTGTGCTATATTGTCGTAAATTTTCTTATCTTTAACATGAAGCACTGCAAATAATTCTCCATTTTCTTCATTAAGAAAAATACTATAGTCATATACACCACTATCTTTTAAAAGTTGTTTCATTTCAGGCCATAATGTGTCGTGTCTTCGTTTATATTCTTCATATGAACCTTCATTTACGTACATAAGGGTTGCAATTCGTGTCATCTACTCCACCTCTAAATATCCTTTTTTAGGTTCAACCTTAAAACCTTTGGCTAAATCCGATAAGTTTGCGTCTGATATTGTTTGCTTAATACCACCTTGTGCTTGTGCATAGGTATATACTTCAGCTGCTTTTTCAATTGTTTCAATCAGTCCGAATACTTCGTCTAAATCTTTTCCAGCTCCAAACACACCATGAAATGGCCAAATGACTGTTCTTTGTTGCTTCATTTTTTCTGAGGTAAGCTTCCCTATTTGTTCTGTTCCTGGCACCACCCAAGGTATAATACCTATTGCATCTGGAAATACAACGATACATTCTGTACACATTTTCCATAGCGTTTTAGTAAATGTTTTTTCATCCAATTCATGTGTATAAGTCATTGCAATCGTATGTGTAGCATGACAATGCATTATAACTCTATGTGTATCATCAATTTCTAAACGCTGAACATGATTCATTAAATGTGTTGGTAATTCACTTGTAGCTACCGCATCATTCACAAATCCCCATAAAATGTTATAGCTTTTTCCATCTTCAGCTATTTTGATTAAACCTAAGGCATCTTGTGGATCATCAATAATATTTTTGAAATATTTTCCGGTTCCAGTTACAAGGATATATTTATTAGCTAACTGACTGACGCTGAATGGCAGACTCACATTTCTTATGTTATTGTTGTTTTCTGCCAAATACGGTTGAACCTTAACATCATCTAATATCCAAGATATATTGCCACCATTACGTTCGTCCCAACCTTTTTGATACATTAAATTTGTAATTTTAGATAATTCTTTTACTGCTGGAGAGTCTACAAAGTTTTCCAATTAAATACCTCTTTTCTGTAAAATATTTGCTTCATATTTTTTAATAGGTTCATACCAATCCATTCCTGGCTCCGCATTGTTTCTATCGCAGAATTCATTCCATATCGCTCCAAAAGGATAAGTTTTCATTTCTTCTTGTAATGCTAAACGTCTTGTATAATCACCATTCTGTTCAACTTCTTTTAATTCATTAATAGGATCTAACAGGGCTTTGAGCAAAGCTTTTTGCATATTTCTCGTACCAATCACCCATGCAGCCACTCTATTAATAGATGCATCAAAGAAATCTAATCCTACTGTTGTCGTGTCAATCAAATTGTTATAGACTAACTCTTTTGCAATTTCATTTAATTCGTCATCTAATGTAACTACATGGTCACTGTCCCATCTCACTGGCCTAGAAACATGTAAACTTAGGCCTTTAGTAAATAGATTGAGTGCAGATAATTTATTAGAAACTACTTCTGTCGGATGATAATGTCCTGCATCTAGTAATATTTGCTTGTTTCTTGTTAAACCATAGCCCATATGAAATTCATGAGAGCCAACGACATAGCTTTCCGAACCAATACCAAATAATTTACTTTCCAACGTGTCGATATTGTATTTTTCATCTATTTCTTCTTTGAAAATTTCATCTAAGCTTTCCATCAAACGTTTTCTAGGCTTCAAACGATCTACTGGTGTATCTTTGTATCCATCTGGTACCCAAATATTTGTTATAGAGGGTTGGCCTAGCTCTTTGCCAAAATACTCACCAATTTTCCTAGATTTTTTGCAATGTTCTATCCAAAAATCTCTAATAGATTTATCTGAATGTGATAATGTAAAACCATCTTCCGACTTCTCGTGACTAAAACAAGTTGGATTAAAATCTAATCCTAAGTTATTTTTCTTTGCCCAATTGACCCATTTTTCAAAATGTTTTGGCTCTATTTCATTTAAATCGACTTCCTCATCTGTCTCAGCATAAATACCATGTAGATTAATTTTATGGTCGCCTGGAATATGCTTTAATGCTTCTTCTAAATCTCTTCTCAGTTCTTCTCCATTTCTCGCTTTACCAGGATGATTCCCAGTAACTGATATCCCCCCTGATAACTCTTCATTAAAAAGGAAACCTTCTACATCATCACCTTGCCAACAATGAATAGAAATTTTAATACCTTTTAATGTAGTTAATGCTTTTTCTACATCAACACCTAATGCTTCATATTGTGATTTTGCTGATTCGAATGCTTGCTGATTAAATGTACTCATAATGAGTAACCTCCTTAAATAACTTAATATCTTGATTAGCTATAGACGTATATTCTGGTTTTGTTATCTTTCTCGTATCAGTAGAAAGCTTTATCATTTCTCTAGCTTGTTGAATATTGTCAAACTCTCCTGTGCCTATCATTGTTGCTGCTAAATTTCCATATATCGTGGCTTCTGTCGGTCCAACAATAACTTCACAATTTGTATATAAAGCGGTAAGCTCATTTAAATATGTGTTGTTTGATCCTCCTCCAACAATATTTATTAACTCAATAGGTTCACCTGTTATTTGGTTTAATTCTTCTATGGAAATTGCATAAATTATCGCAAGATTCATATACACACTTTGAACAATCTCTCCTAAAGTTTGCGGTATCTTTTGTTTCGTTCGACTACAATATTTTTTAATTTCATCAACCATACTGTCAGGATTAATAAATCTTTGATCATTAAAATCGATATACACTTTAAAATCTTTGTTTTTTTTCGCTTCTTTGACCATTTCAGGAAATGTGTAATTTACAGGCCAATCTTTACGTATACGTTGAATAATCCACATACCTATAATATTTTTTAAAAATCTATAGGTATGATTCATTCCTCGCTCGTTAGAATAGCCTGATTCCAAAGCTTTTTTAGTTATAATTGGATTTTTCAATTCCTTACCAATTAAAGACCAAGTGCCACTAGATAAAAAAGCCCAAGTCTTCACTTCGTCTGCCACAGATCCTAAAACAGCTGATGCAGTATCGTGTGAGGCCGTCGCATACACATGGGTGATTGGCAATTCATCATTTTCATTTAAATTTTCCTGTAATTCTCCTATATAATTTCCAGGTTCTATTGTGTCCGGAAACTGGCTTCTGTTTACTCCAATTAACCTAAGTAAATCCTGGTCTAATCCATTACTATTTACTGATAATAATTGTGTGGTACTCAAATTTGTAATTTCATTTCTTTTCACATTTGTAAGTAAATAGTTCAAATAATCTGGTATGAGCAATATGGTATCTGCTTTCGCTTTTAAATCTTTTGCTTCTTCAAACAATTGATAAATTGTATTGAAAGTTAAAAACTGAATTCCTGTTTTATTGTAAATATGATATTTGGGTATCTCTTTAAATATTTGATACATAGTAGTGTCCGTGCGTGAATCTCTATATGAAACAGAATTTTGTAAGCGCTTCCCTTTTTGATCTAAAAAAAGATAGTCTACGCCCCACGTATCTATACTTAAATAACATTCGTCAATTCCTAGCGATGTGACTTTTTTTAATGACGCAACAATTTCTTCAAATAAATAGTCAACATCCCACACTTCTTGTTGATTTAGTGTTGTGAATCCATTGGCAAAACGGTTAATTTCTTGTGTTTTAATTTGGTTTTTGTCGATAGTCGCAAGTATAGCTCTTCCACTAGATGCACCAATATCAACGGCTATATAATGTTTCAATTCATCACCTCTTTGGTTATGATTATAATCAAATAATCCACATAAATCAACATAAAACAAAATTAAATGATAATTATTGTGGTGTTTTTGTTGTTTTATGCCTTTTTTTGTGAGATTGAATACATTTTTATGTTATAATGATAGCAATATATATTTAGGAGAAATTAATAATGAAGCCATTTGAAAGAAGAAAATCACTACTAAATCATCTATATTTAAATAATATTGTATATGTGAATAAATTAGCTTCGGAATTTAATGTTTCAGAGGAAACAATTCGTAGAGACTTAGAGAAATTAGAAAAAGAAGGTATTGTAGAACGTAATTATGGTGGTGCAAAATTAATTAAAACCGAAGAATTACCATATTCAGTCAGACATACACGAAATAAAGATAGTAAAGTGGCGATTGCTAAAAAAATTGACGCATTTATTCAAAATGATACAAGTTTATTTGCTGACTCTAGTTCTACCATTAATGAAGCATTAAAACGTTTCGCTATTTCAAACAAAAGAATCCACATCATAACGAACTCTGTAAATGCTTTATATGAACTTAACCAAACATCCATGGAAATCAATTCAACTGGTGGTAAATTATTAAAACATTCTTCTGCATTAGTAGGTCCTCAAACGACAGAGTCTATTAATAAATTCCATACCGATTATGCTATTTTAAGTTGTAAAGCTTTGTCCAAAGATGGTATCATTACTGACTCTAATGAGTATGAGGCTCACATTAAAGAACTTATGATTAATAAATCTAAACAGATCATTCTTGCTATTGATTCTTCTAAATTTGATAAAAATAGTTTAATAAGTTTCGGTCATTTATCAAAAATAGACTATATCGCAACAGATATAGCATTCGACGAGGAATGGAAAAATATCCTAGAAAACCATTCAGTCAAAGTAATATAATTTCGCTTTTCAATTTTTATATCTTATAATTAATGAATTAAGAATGAAATTATTAAAATAATAAACATATTATACGATAAGCACTTATCATTCCAAATGCGATGATAAGTGCTTTTTAGCATAGTCATCACAATGATGTACATAAAACGCAAATGCTTTTGTGCCTAACGATTGTACAACTCTTTGATGACCTGTGCTAAATTAGAGTCAACAACAAGGGAGGGATTCAAAATACAAACAGAAAACTTTAATATCATTACGGAAATGATTAAAAACCCTAAAATCAAAGGCAAAGATTTAGAAGCGATGTTTAATATTTCTCGCAGACAACTTGGCTATCGAATCCAGAAAATTAATGAATGGTTAGCTGAACAAGATTGTCCAGAAATCGAACGCACTAGTCAGGGATTCTTCATCGTTGATGATATGGTTAAAAATTTTCTTAATGTATCTAGTGAATCTTTCCCACAGGAAGATGAGCAAGTATATACTGCTTACCAACGCGCGCACCTCATTTTACTGATGTTGTTTAGAGAAGATGAAACATTGTCGTTAAACCACTTTTCAATTGATTTAAAAGTAAGCAAGAACACAGTGTTAAATGATTTAAAAAAATTAAAGTCATTACTGGAGCCATATGATGTCACTCTAAAATATTCACGACTGGAGGGTTATTATTTAGTAGGTAATGAATTTGAAGTTAGAAGGCTTTTAACACGCCTCATCGATAAAATATTCACTCTAAATATTGCGAAAGATGATATTTTAAAAAGTTTGGCTTTAATAGAAGAAAAGCTTCAAATCATCGATATGCAAATCAACAAAATCGAACAATACTTAGAGAATAAATTTATTGATCAAAGTACCGAGACATTGCGTTACAAACTCTATTTTATTATGAGAAGAATACAGCACGATAAAATTGTCTCACCTTTTTCAATTGGATACGATGACCTTTCTGATACTGAAGAATATCAAGCAACCGAAATACTTACATCAAACTATCCTGATATTCCTCGACAAGAAAAGTTATTTATAGCATTACAGCTTTTGTCAACGAGTGTTCAGTGGTCAGAATTAGATGACGCGGAAGCTTTACCAGAATTAAAAACTGCACTCGAAAACATGCTTGACCAATTCGAGAAAATTACTTTTATTACCTTTGAAGACCGAGCAAGCTTAATCAATCAATTAATGTTTCATATGAAGCCTG
>Ga0079226_10000054_pt1 | contig 65904 bp, 63 predicted proteins | sample Poulit2014_FD_76345 | JGI IMG/M metagenome (GOLD analysis project Ga0079226, IMG submission 76345) | Agricultural soil microbial communities from Georgia to study Nitrogen management - Poultry litter 2014 | ecosystem: Environmental > Terrestrial > Soil > Agricultural land | place: USA: Georgia...
AAGAACCAAAATGGGATAACAGCAATGTTTCCAACTTGTAACAGAAGACTTTATATTATTACATAATGTGCAATATTATTAGAACTAAATTACAAAACGATAACAAACACCAAAAGCAGTTGTTTTTCTGATAAAGTATTTCTTGTCGTTAAAACAACGGGAAAATTATAAAAAATGTCTTTTAGAGACTGGGATAAATGATTTACAATTATTAGGAGGAAATTTTACAATGAAAAAAATCGCTACAGCTACTATTGCTACTGCAGGAATCGCTACTTTCGCATTAGCTCAACATGACGCAGAGGCTTCAGAATATAACAACGGTGGATATAACCCAAATGACCCAACATCATACAGCTACTCATATACAATAGATCAACAAGGTAATTACCACTACACTTGGCAAGGTAATTGGAACCCAAGCAATGCTGACCAAGGTCACAGCTATACTGGTTACAGCTATAACCAAAATGGTTCATCAAATGCTACTGCAAGCAGTAACTCAAACCAATCATATACAACTAACAACCAAGGTACTGGCGGAAGCGGAGCAGTTTCAACTTCTACTTCAAGCAGTAACGTTCAAATATCAACTACTAGTGCGCCATCAAGTTCTTCAAATTCAATAGCTAACACTTCAGGTTCATCAAACAACCTTTATACTTCAGGTCAATGTACATATTATGTATATGATAAAGTTGGCGGTAAAATTGGTTCTACTTGGGGTAACGCAAACAACTGGGCAAGCGCTGCTGCTGCATCAGGTTACACAGTAAACAACTCACCTTCTCAAGGTTCAATTTTACAATCATCAACTGGCGCAATGGGTCACGTTGCTTACGTGGAAAATGTGAATAGTGACGGTTCAATTACAGTTTCTGAAATGAACTATGGCCAAGGTGCTGGTGTTGTAACTTCACGTACGATTTCAGCTAGCCAAGCTTCTTCATACAACTACATTCACTAATTAGTGATTTTTTAAAAAAGACAATCCTAGCGGATTGTCTTTTTTTTACTCATTTAAATATAATCTCTGATTATACAATTTATTTTTAAAATAACATACAAAAACTCAATCAATTTAAAATTACTTGAGTCATAAACTTATAGGTTTTAAAACCAATACGCAATCGCTATCCAATATATGAAAGCCATTAAATAAAGTAATGGGAAACTTTCTGAAGCCTTACCTTTAATTCGTTTATATAATACAAATATACTTACTACCAATAAAATAACAGAGAAAATAATTCTTACAATAAACATCATTTCAAATGACAATACTGATGTCGGTGCAATAGGTATCATTGTCAATAAAATCGTCAATACTACAATACTTATCGTATAAAAAATTGTATCTTTACTACTATTACGGTGAGAATTAATCCAGAATATGATTAAAACAAATACCGTAGTCATTAATATTTCATGTATCATTGTCGTATTATTAAACAATTCGGTTCTATATTGTAATACCACTACAATATACAATACAAAACCGATTGTAAAATAGATTATAGAAGGATATTTTAACTCATTATCTATATTGAAATATCGATGAATTCCTAATGCCAATAGTAATATCGCTACAATTATCACTACATATAACATAGAACCACCTCATTCATAATTATATATAACCGAATTAAATATTTTTAAACTTCTAATTGGAAATTTATATTAGGTAAAATGATTTTTTAAGCGATACGAGTTTTAAGTATAGTAGATCATAGATGGCTTTTGTCATTTGGCTTAATTTAAACTTTAGCTTTTTTAATACCAATCCCAGTAAACCCATAAAATATCGCAAAGATAACACATAAATAGCATGGGATTGTCCAAATAAAGAATTGTTCCACTGTTACACCTAACTGTTGTGTATAGTAAATGCCTGACGTTCCCCAAGGGATTAAAGGAATAATCATTGTACCAGAGTCTTCAAGCGTTCTTGATAGATTTGAGCGATCGATATTCATCTTATCGTATATTTGCATCATTAAAACACCTACCATAATGATGACTACTGAAGCTACACCCGCGGCCAGAACCATCATCAATCCTCCAAGTACAGTTGCTAATACTAATTGACCTACTGAATTTACGTTGTTAGATATTTTTTTCAATATAACTTCAAGGCAACCTGCTTTTTCAACAATACCTGCAAAAGCATAACCACAGAAAATAGTAACAATAATTTCTGTCATACTCATCATGCCACCCTGCTCAACTAGATTTACTGCTCTATCAGATAATGGTCCTGTACTCTCAGGCACCATTTCTTTGTTGAATCCATTAAAGGTTGCTTTAAAACCATCTACAAAAATAAATCCATTATTCACTGTACCAACAATAATAGCACTCAAACTGGAGATTAGCATTGCAGGGACGGTAGACATTTTGAATATTAAACAAGTAATAATAACTAACAGTGGAATCCATACCAAGAGATTTATATTATATATTTCAGATAATTCATTTAACATTTGATTGACTTGGGAGGTGTTGGTCTTACCTCCAAATTGTTGACCAGCAAAATACCAGACAATCAAACCAATCAATGATGCTGGTATGGTTGTCCACATCATCGCTCTAATATGTACAAATATATTAACTTTTGTTACGAGTGCTGCTAAATTTGTAGTATCTGAAAGTGGAGACATCTTATCTCCAAATACAGCACCAGCAATAATCGCACCAGCCGCCATTCCAGGTGTGATATGTAATTGTGTTGCTATAGCCATTAATGCTATACCAGCAGTTGAAGCAGAGCCCCACGCTGTTCCAGTAGCAACCGAAGTAATTGCACATATAATAAAAGATGAAACTAAAAATAAATTAGGATTTAAAAATTCTAAACCATAATATATCAAGGCAGGTACAGTACCTGAGTACATCCATGTGCCTACAATAATCCCCACTGCTAAAATGATAAATATAGCTGGCATTGCAGTAGATAAACGGTACGTAATACCCTTTTCTAAATCTTGCCATTTTAAGCCAACACGTCTTGCAATGAAAGCAGCATAAGCTGAAGCTAAAATTAATAACGCTTGTATGGGAATATCAAAAACAACAAAACCTGTGACTACAATCGCGATCATTACTAAAATAGTTGATATGGATTCTAAAAACGTTGGTTGTCTTGTCATACACAGTCCCCCTTGCTATGATATTTAATTAAATAAGCCCTAGTTTTTCTTTTCCTAATTCTTCTAATGTGAGACCTTCTTCGAAAAAGTCACGCTCTAATATTGTTGATGCAATAGCAATAATTGCATCAATATTTGGTGTTGGCACATCAATTTCACGACCAAGACTAGACCATAATACTAACCCATATGCAATATCTTCAGTTAAATAACGGTTTTTCACATGATTAGGACCTTTAATTTGTGAGAATACTGGACTTGTATTAAATAATCTATTGAGTGGTTCGTCTTCATCTTTTCTTTCCAAATAACCACGTTCAATACGTGCTTCCTTCGCTGAAGATAATTCAAAACCCAATTTGCGACCTAATGTTAATCTTTCTAACTCTACTGCATGCAATAGACGCACCGTATGTTTCGTAATTCCTTCTTCATACAATGCAAATTCATCAGCATAATCTATTCGCCCTACGTTTAGTAGAGTCGGTCCAGGATGTACTTCTGGATTACCATTCTCAAGATTTGTCTTCCAAAGACTTTCTTCCTTTACAATATAAGGGTATAACGATTCAATTAAATCGAAGCAATCACTTAGATACTCCTTATCATAAGTTGAAAAATGTACTTTTCTTACGTTCAATGATAAATCGACACGCGCTTCTTCGAAGGTCGCTCTAGTACCATAAGTTAATGTGTTTACTTCTGCAAATTTAGGTATCACTTCCATACGCATATCTTCTAACACATTCATAAAACGAATTGAAGCCATCGCAGCTGCTATATTAAAGAAAATCACTTGGTCATCTTTTATGAAAGGAGCCATCGTAGTTGCATAATGTTCAATAAATGTAGATGGAATGACTACTTGAATAATTTCCGCATCATGAATGACATATTCCATATCATCACTGATATCGGTAAATTCAACGAATGTTTCTTCCCCTTCATTATTAAAAGTAAATCCGCCTTGTTCTATTGCTTTATCAAATTTATTGATAGATTGATTTCGACAATATAATTTTACTTTATGCCCTTTACTCTTCATATCTAAGGCTGCTGTAATTGCACCATTACCTGAACCAACAATTGCAATCTTCATAATTTCCCTTCTTTCCTCATTAATTTTTATGTATTCACGATTTTAAACATTACAATAATGTATATCCAAATAAGATTTTTGGTAAACACCAATCACTTTCACTGACTTATACTATGTAATTATAAAATTAAATATCAATCACTATTAATATTTGTTATAGTTATACTATTAAGAGGAGGGATGAATATGGATCAACAATATAACGAAACACAATCCGCAACGATGATACACCAAGAACCGAGTAGCGATGACAGACTGATGGGTACATTAATCTATGTATTAAGTTTCTTCACTTCCTTAATTGCACCTTTAATTATTTGGCTCATAAAACGTGAAGATTCACCTTTTATAGATAAGACTGGGAAAAATTATTTTAACTTTTTATTATCTTATGTGATTTGGTCATTAATTGCTTCAGTCACAATGTTTATTTTTATAGGGTTTGTTTTACTTCCTATTGTTGCTATTTTAAACTTCATATTTACAATTGTAGCTGCAGTCAAAGCTTATAATGGAGAAGATTATTTACCACCTTTATCTATAAGATTTTTTAAATAAAATGAACCTAATTTTGTGACTTATTACAAGAGCTGTAATATTAAGTGAATGTTTTTAATGTAAATTTTAAGTAAAACCTTATACTATCGCTTTTTAAATGCTATTACGATATGACACCAATCTGTAACCTTACAAGTCGTTTATTACAACGATATGTGAGGTTTTTTTAATTGTTTTACAAAAACGTAACAAACCACACAAAGCTTGATTCTTCTGTTAGAGTATTACTTGTCGTTGAAAGCAAAGCGAAAAAGTAAAATAACAAATATTAAATATAAAAAGACTATCAATAGAATCACATATAGGAACAAACAATTTGGGAGGATTTTTTAATTATGAATAAATTAGTAACAGCAACAACAATCACAGCAGGAATCGGCGCAGCAATCGTAGGATTAGATCAAGGAAATGAAGCAAGTGCAGCAGAGCAAACAACTCAAACAAGCCAATCTACTACACAAACTACTTCAAGCTCAAGTGCTAACTTATATACTTCAGGTCAATGTACTTGGTATGTATACGACAAAGTAGGCGGTAATATCGGATCTACTTGGGGCAATGCAAATAACTGGGCTTCAGCAGCATCTTCTGCAGGTTATACAGTTAACAACTCTCCAGAAGCTGGATCAATCTTACAATCTTCAGAAGGACCAATGGGCCACGTTGCATATGTTGAGAATGTAAACAGCGACGGTTCAGTAACAGTTTCTGAAATGAACTATAGCGGTGGACCATATTCAGTAAGTGAACGTACAATTTCAGCTGCTGAAGCAAGTTCATATAACTATATCCACGTTAACTAATATTCGCTACATTTAAATATTAATTAGTACGAAAAGCCAGTAAAGTTTAAACTTTACTGGCTTTTTTGTGTATGTTTTAGTATTGAACTCTTATTCAATATTTGAGAGAATAATAGCGTTTAGTGAAAAAAGGAGGTACATCCATGCAATGGTTTAAAGTTATACTAGCTGGACTTATCGAAATATTATGGGTGACTGGATTAAATACTGCTGACTCTTTATTGAATTGGACTGGCACCATTATTATTATCATAATAAGTTTCTTTCTTGTTATTTCTTCCTGTAAATTCTTACCCGTTGGTACTGTATATGCTGTATTTGTCGGTATCGGCGCTGTTGGTACTGTTTTAGTAGATATGTTATTTTTTGGTGACCCTTTCAACTTTATAAAAGTCACTTTAATCATTCTATTAGTCGTTGGTATTGTCGGCTTGAAATTAACTACAGAGGAGGCTGAAAACTAATGGCATGGTTTATATTATTTATTGCAGGTTTATTAGAAATAACTGGTGTAGTGATATTAAATGAAATTACTCGTACTAAAAAGAAGTGGCTTGTTTTCATATTAGCAATCGCTTTTATCTGCAGTTTTAGCACTCTAAAAATAGCCATGAATGACATACCTATGGGCACTGCCTACGCAATTTGGAGTGGTATTGGCACTGGCGGTGGAACGCTCGTTGGTATGTTACTTTATAATGAATCGACAAATGTAACACGCATCTTTTTTATCGGCTTAATTATTCTTTCAATTGTGGGTTTAAAACTAATTAATTAAATATATATTTATACTTTAGCACTTCAATTAATATGAAACTTAAAAAAGCATGGATATTTGTATCTCATGCTTTTTATACTATTTTAATAAATTAATTAACTAATACATATACTTTTCAGCGCTTTAAATAAAAATTATGCCCTACTATTTCTCTAATGAATATAATAAATTTGTTTAGTACATTAAAATTTACTATACTTAGTATAAATGGAGGGATTTAAATGGTAAAAGTTTATATCGCAGGTCCAATACCTGAAGTTGGGTATGATTTGTTAAAAGAACAAGGTTATGAGGTTGATATGTATGAAGGCAATGGCATCATCGATAAAGAAACATTAAAACAAGGTGTCAAAGATGCAGATGCTTTAATTAGCCTTTTATCTACTAATGTAGATCAAGAAGTTATTGATGCTGCCAATAATTTAAAAATCATTACAAATTATGGCGCAGGATTTAATAATGTGGATGTAGCCTATGCACGCCAAAAAGATATTGATGTAACAAACACACCAAAAGCTTCAACTAATTCTACGGCTGAGTTAACATTCGCTCTCGTACTTGCAGTGGCAAGACGCATTCCTGAAGGTGACAAACTATGTCGAACTACTGGTTTTGATGGTTGGGCACCGCTTTTCTTCCGTGGTAGAGAAGTTTCAGGTAAAACGATTGGTATTATCGGCTTAGGTGAAATTGGTGCTGCTGTCGCAAGAAGAGCAAAAGCATTTGATATGGATGTGCTTTATACAGGTCCTAACCAAAAAGTCGAGAAAGAACGTGAAATCGGAGCTAAATATGTAGATTTAGACACTCTATTAAAAAAATCAGATTTTGTAACGATAAACGCTGCGTATAATCCAGAATTACATCATCAAATAGACACTGAACAATTCAAAATGATGAAGTCAACAAGTTACTTAATCAATGCTTCAAGGGGTCCAATTGTTCACGAACAAGCTTTAGTTGATGCTTTAAAAGATAAAGAAATCGAAGGCGCTGCCTTAGATGTATTTGAATTTGAGCCTGAAATCAATAATGAGTTAAAAACACTTGAAAATGTAGTCATTACACCTCATATTGGTAATGCTACATTTGAATCTCGTGATATGATGTCTAAGATTGTTGCAAATGATGCTATTAGTAAATTAAATAATAAAAAACCTAAATACTTAGTAAATTAAAATTATAAAAAACCTGGGAGCATATTGTATGGTTTACATATGTGCTCCCAGGTTTTTGATTATTGACTATTTATTTTTAGATTTATATAAAAACTTAGTTTGCTTTGTAATCAGTCGGTTTGGTATTAATTTTACAATCTTATTTCTCACCGAGACCATTATTTTATTACTACGTTGTGCAAGTTTACCTATTTTCCTAGAACGTTGAATCACTTTTTTAGTATGTTTTACACGTAACTCATCGTAGCGTATTAATGCTTCCTCAAATGGATAGGATTGAAGACAATTCGCTAAGACAATTCCATCCTCCATTGCTTGGCCTGCTCCTTGCCCCATATTTGGCGTGGTAGCATGTGCTGCATCGCCTAGCAAAATAGTACGCTGATAAACAAATGTTTTCAAAGGATTTAAATCATAAATATCATGTAGTAAAATATTCGTTTCACTTTGTTTATCTAGCAATGTTCTTACTTCATTAGGAAAGTTGTTAAATCTAGCTTGCAGATGAGGTTTGCCATAAGACTGCAATTTACTATCATTTTCTTTCGCGTTAATAGAAATGAACCAATAAGCTTGGCTATTTAATAAAGGCACAACACCTACTCTGCCTTTCGGTGACCAATACTCTTTAGCAACATGAGTATCTTTAATATCTATGTCTTCTACAAGTCCCCGAAACACTGTGTATCCTTGGTATTCTGTCTTACTATTAGGGGCCACATTATTTCTTACCTTAGAATGAAGACCATCTGCGCCGATACATAAATCAAATGCTTCTTGTGGTTGTTCTGAGAAATGCAATGTCACTTTTAAATCTCCATTATCTATATGCGTGACAAAATGATTCGTAAATATGGCTGTGTCCGGCACATAAGATTTAATGACATTCATCAAATCTTGACGAGTCATTGTTAAATTAACTGTATTTTTTTTCATTTTCACTTTAGATAATACATTATTTTTATCATCTAGCACTTCCACTGTATCAACAATTTGGCCGACGTTTTTAATACCTTTGGCTAAATCGTGGTTTCCTAACTTTTCAATAACATTACCACCAATGCCAACACCAGCTCCTATTTCAGTGACTTCGCTATTTTTTTCAAATACTTTAACCTCATGTCCTTGTTCAATTAATAATGCTGCAGTTGTTAACCCGCCAATACCTGCTCCAACTATAGCTATTTTCATTTTCAATTCACTCCATATTTTCCTAGTCTTTTCAAAATTAAGATTTCTATCTATCCAATATATAGATGATTTATTTAATGCTCGTTTAAAGATTAACAATAACTTATAGTCATACAAAAAAGATAACAAACGTATCATAGAAACACTCTGTTATCTTTCGTCATAATAACTCAAATTTTATAAATAATAATCTTTATAAATATGATCTTTCTTTATACCTAGTTTATCATAATAACGTTGCATAATTATAGCGATGTTTTCATCCCAATCTATATCACTCGCGTATTGGTGCTCACCAGGTGATTCAGGATTCCATCTCATCTCATACAAAGATAATTGTTTTTTTTCAAAATAATTATGCCTTATAAATTTAGCACCACCCATAATGGCTTTTTCTGGAGACGTCCAAGATTGCTTTTTAGCAAAACTACTACCAGTGTGCACTGCATTTTCATCGAATGCACCAATACCATAAAAATTATAGTAAAGTTTACCTTCATCTTCGATACCCTTTGCCAATTCAGATTTACCATTACCTGTTTCAACAAGTGCATGACTCACAAGATATAAAACGTTAACTTCATACTTATCTTGCGCATTTAAAAACGCTTCCCCTTTATTTTTAAGTATACCTTTATCCTTTAAAATTTCGTTTAGTTCTTGTTCTGACATTGAAACTTCTTCAGAAATATCCATATGATTTAAATCATCTTTATCACTATTAACATCCATAGCATTTTTGACATCTTTCTTCGATGCCTTCACAAACTGGCCATTTTTTTCTGTCATGTTCAAAGTCCCTTCGCCAACTTGTTTATCAAGTGCTTCTTCAAAAGTATGGGTCTTTTGATTATCAAATAAATGCGTTTCATTTATAATTAATAAAATTGCAAAAATAGCAATGATAATAATCATCACAAATAGTGTTATTCTTTTCTTTATAATTTCATTCATTATGTGATAACTCCCTAGCTTCCCCTTATTAAGTTATTGTGATATAAGCAATAATAATAGCAATTAAGACAATTGCAAAAGATACATTAATAGTAATCCTCATACCGCTTCTATCTCGAAATAATATGTTAAACATCATTAAGCTAATCACTAATGAAACAACAAACATTGTTATAGCCATAACCATATTAAGCATAATTAAAAATATGATTCCTAAAACTAAAAACACATTCGAAATAATCGCCATGATTTTTATCATTTTCGAATTAATAAGCCTTCCACTCCTCGCCATAAATAATATTTAAATTTAATTCTAATAATAGAAATTGTACCATATTTACCATTTTTTCAATATGTCAATTCTAAAACAAAAAAGTTAGCACTCATTATTAGAAGATATCTAATGAGAGTGCTAACTAAATTATATATTTATTTCTAAAATATTATCTCGACATGCCTCTGAGTATATTCATCATATATGTCAGACTACGATTCATTTCATCGTCTTTTAGCATGCCCATTAAACCAGTAATCGATGTTTTTTGATTAGGATTCGCTTGATTTGCAACGCGTAAACCTTTGTTAACTTTATTTAACATTTCTGATAAATCATCTACATCTAAATCACCTAATAAAAATACAAGTGAAGCCATGTTTGAAATTAAACCTGAATATTGTTCTTTATTTAACTCAACTGAAAATTTATTAGCAATTACACCTCTACTCTTAACTGCACCTGACATCGCATCTAGCATCTTGGCATCATCTAAAGTACTTATAATATTGATTGCCTTTAAAATGCTATCTTTATTTGCCACAATGGCGTCTGTTACTTCTGCTAAGCTTTCTTCTTTGACTTGTGCTTCCGTTTTTTGCATGCGTTTAATATTAGTAATTCTTTCAGCCATTATCTATCCACCTGACTTCCTGGGAAAGTATAATCTTGTCGCTTCCATTTATCTTCCACGCGAACACTATATTGTGGTTGGCGTTCTTTGTTCACACGGAAGTTTGTAGGATTCAATGGTGATTTACCTCTACGTGTCTTGACTTCCATTCGACAACTAGTGCGTTTATAAGACGGTGTATCTGTATCTTTATCTACATCACTGTTCGTTAATAAATTAATAGCACCATGATCTCCATTATCCATTGCATTATTATTTAATGGGATATAGATTTCTTTACCTTTTACTCTATCTGTAACATGTGCTACCAGTTCGATTTCGCCAGTGTCAGAAATCAATTTAATCTCTGCACCTTCATGAATACCTCTATCTTCCGCTAATTCAGGAGACACCTCAACAAAAGCGTTTGGCATTTTATATTCAAGTCCAGGCACTTTATAAGTCATATTACCTTCATGGAAGTGTTCTAATACACGGCCATTATTTACATGTAAATCATATTCTTCATTAACTTTGAAGAAATTATCAAATGTTACTGGATAGAAATTCGCTTTGCCATCATCAAAATTAAAACCATCAAGGAATAGTATAGGTTGATCTGTACCATCTTCTGCTACTGGCCATTGTAAGCTGTTATACCCTTCTAAACGGTCATAGTTTACACCTGAATATGACGGTGTTAACCTTGCAATTTCATCCATAATTTGACTTGGATGTGTATAGTTCCAGTCATAGCCGAGTGTTTTGGCTACAGCTTGGATAATTACCCAGTCTGGTTTAGAATCTCCTTTAGGTTCTAAAGCTTGATATAAACGTTGGATACGACGTTCTGTATTTGTAAATGTACCAGTTTTTTCTAATGATGGACTTGCAGGTAGTACAACATCTGCATATGATGCTGTAAAAGTAAAGAACTCATCTTGTACTACTAAAAATCCAACTTTTTCTAATGCAGCTTGTACATAGTTGATATTAGAATCAACGATCCCTGTGTCTTCGCCATATAAGTATAGTGCATCTATTTCACCTTCGTGTATCCCTTCCATCATTTGATGATTATCTTTACCTACTTTTGCAGGTAATGCTTCGCCATATTCACGTTCGAATTTCGCTCTTATTTCATCATCAGTAACATTTTGATATCCAGGGAATTTATCAGGCATACTTCCCATATCACTACAACCTTGTACGTTATTGTGACCACGTAAAGGATAAGCGCCAGTACCTGGTTTTCTATAGTTGCCTGTCGTTAATAATAAGTTTGAAATTGCTGTTGAAGTATCACTACCAATATCTTGTTGTGTTACGCCCATTGCCCAAGCAATTGAAACAGATTCAGCATCAGCGACTTGATGTGCAAAGTCGATTAAAGCTTCTTTCGAAATACCTGTTGTTTCTTCGGCAAACTCCATCGTAAATGGCGTTAATGATTTATAATACGTTTCGAAACTATTTACCCATTCGTCGATAAATGCTTTATCATGAAGATTATTATCGATAATGTATTTTGTAACAGCCGATAACCAAACTAAATCTGTGCCTGGTTTAGGTTGATAGAAATTATCTGCCCGTTCAGCCATTTCATGTTTACGAATATCAAATACATTTAAAGTATTATTATATAGTTTATGTCCACGTTTAATACGAGAAGCTATAACTGGATGTGCTTCTGCAGTATTGGTACCAATTAAGACAACCATATCCGCTATTTCAAGGTCATCTATTGAGCCAGAGTCTCCACCATGACCTACTGTTCTAAATAAGCCTTTTGTTGCTGGTGCCTGACAATAACGTGAACAGTTATCTACGTTATTTGTTCCAATAACTTGTCTTGCTAGTTTTTGCATAAGATATGATTCTTCATTAGTAGCTTTAGATGAAGATATAAATGCTAAGCCGTCTGAACCATGAGATGCTTTCACTTTATTGAAGTTATCAGATACAACTTTCAAAGCTTCTTCCCATTCTACTTCTTCAAATTGACCATCTTTACGCACTAACGGCTTTGTTAAACGTTCTTCTGAATCTATATAGTCCCAACCAAATTTACCTTTTACACATGTTGCAATTTTATTTGCTGGAGATTCATGTTGAGGTTGTACTTTAATAACTTCTCTATCCTTGGTCCAAACGTCGAAAGAACAACCTACACCGCAATATGTACATACAGTTTTGGTTTTTTCGATACGCTCTTCTCGCATAGAAGCTTCTGCATCTGAAACTGCAAATAACGGACCATAACCTGGTTCTGCTTTTTTCGTTAAATCAATCATAGCTGCTAAGGAACCTGGTTCTAAATCAGTCATATATCCAGCATTGCCTTCCATACCTACTTCAAGCATGGCGTTACATGGACATACTGTTGCACATTGGCCACAACCTACACATGAGGATTCATTAATAGAAGTATCATTATCCCATATAACTCTTGGTTGTTGGCGTTCCCAATCAATCGTAAGTGTTTCATTCACCTGAACATCTTGACACACTTCTACACATCGTCCACATAAAATACATTGGTTTGGGTCGTAACGATAGAATGGCCCATAATCTTTTTCATAAGGCTTTTCTTTGTATTCATAAGTTTGGTGTTCCAATCCCCATTGGTCCATTGTATTATGTATTTCACAGTCGCCATTATTATAATCACAAACTGTACAGTACAACATGTGATTTTCTAAAATGCGATCTAAAGCTTCTTTTTGGCTTGTTTGTACGTTATCGTTTTGCGTATTTACTACCATAGGTCTATCAATTGTTGTGCCACAAGCGCGTGCTATTTTACCATCTATTTCCACAGTACACGTGTCACATGTTTGAATGGGTCCTAATGATTCGTTATAACATATTGATGGAATAAATGTATCTTGAGATTTTATAAACTCAAGCAGATTTGTTCCTGGTTCTACAAGATAATCTTTACCGTCTAACGAGACAATCAAATGTTCTTGCATACTCTTCACCCCTATTATTATTTAAAATGCCCACATTATATCTTCATCAGATATTCCAATAACATTCCATCTAAAAAGCCCCACACTTTTTCAGATAATGTTATATATATTGTATATCTAAATCTGTTAAATGTTAAGGATTTCCATTATATTTCACATTTTATCATATTATCATTACATAATAGTGCAATATATAATTCAAGGATGAACATATATCTCATTTAGACACTTATAACCTACGCAACTTCACTTCATATAAACAAAAAAATATAGGCTTTAGCTTTTGCTAAAACCTATACTCATTCAATTACATCCCTAAATTATCCTTGATGTTTGATTCAATTTCACTAAGTGAACTTTCACTTGGTATAAAGTAATATAAACCGTCTTCTTGGATACCACCTTGTCCCTCTAATTGATGTCTATTTACTTGTTTGTTGGCATCGTTATAATTACTTCTTATTTTGTTCAATTCTCCAACTGTTAAATCAGTTTTCACATTATCTTCTACATGGTTCATTAATGAGTTGAAATGCGTCACTGAGCTTACACTTGTCAATTTATTGGCTAAACCTTGAATGACAAGCTGTTGACGTTCTTGGCGACCAAAGTCTCCACCAGCGCCTTCTTCTTTACGACTTCTTATGAATGCCATCGCTTCTTCGCCATCCATGTGTGACTGGACACCTTCAGAGAATTGGTAACCATCGTATGAGAATGATGCGTTACTCGTTACATCAATCCCCCCGACAGTATCAATCATATCTTTCATACCATCCATATCAATTGTGGCATAATGATCAATAGGCACATTCAATAATTTTTCTACTGATTTTACTGCCATATCAGGCCCGCCATAGGCATATGCATGGTTAATTTTTTCTTTAGTACCTTTACCTACTATTTCTGCCTGAGTATCTCTTGGGATACTAACAATTTCTGTAGTTTTTTTCTGTGGATTAATTGATAACACCATTACTGTATCACTTCGTTGGCCTCCGCCATTAGCGTCTCGCTTAGCATCAGAATCTACTCCAAACAATGCTATTGTAAAAGGATCGCCGTCGTCTAAGTTAACTTCTTTATCTCTTAATGATGACTTATCTCTATCTAAAGGATTATGTATAGATCCTCCAACAGAAAATATTTTAAATCCTAAGTAGATAACTGCTAATAAAGCTAAAACCACTAGTATTCCTAAAAACCACAATACTATTTTTGTAGGTAATCCCATTTTTTTATTTTTATCAGAACGATTCACTCATATCATTCTCCATTTCTAAGTTCAATTTTCTCTTTCGCTCAATAATATATTATATAGTAACAACTTGAGTTTGACATAGTGCTTAAGACCTATTATTTATATAATTATTATTGACTTATTTTAATTGGTAACCTTGTCCTGTATTTAATATATCTAACATTTTTTCATGACATGTAGGATTACTAATAATAAATGGGCCAGCCTTAGAAAAATCTATGGGTGTATTATTTAAAGTCGTCATTTTTAATCCAAGTTCACTTGCAAATAAAAACTGTGCAGCGATGTCCCATGGTTTTGGATTTGTATTAACATGAGCACCAAATTGGCCTTTGATTACACGAACCGAATCTAAGCCACATGAGCCAATAAAACGGTATCCAAAAGAAGCTTCATTTAAATCATGAATAGTTGCATCATTCATTACTAAAGTATTAAATGAAATAATTGCATCTTGTAAATCAATATTTTCAGGTGCTTTTAATGGTCTACCATTTTCAAAAGCACCATAACCTTTGACTGCTTTATAAAGTTTACCGTGTGGGTAATCATAAATATATGACAACATAGGTTCACCTTCAATAAAGTAACCAAGAATAATACAATAATCCTCTTGCTGTTTCACTAAATTTGTTGTGCCATCAATAGGATCCATAACCCATACATGACCTTCTTTAGGCTGAATATCTTCATTGGATTTTTCTTCAGCAAACAATTGATGCTCTGGAAAATTTTGCTTTAAAAATAACTCAAAGCTTTGTTGGATAGATTTATCCACGTTCGTTACTAAATCAAATCTATTTTGTTTTATACTTGTGACCATATCTTTGACTAACTGCGGGATAATATCATCTAGTGTAGCAAGCCAAGCTCTAACAGAATCGTCGATATGTATTAATTGTTTTTTTTCCAAATATAACACCTCTTTATATCTTAAATTATGAACTTCATTATTAAGTTTACTTCTTTCTTTAATTTATTATATTTTATCATATACAGATTAATAATATATAATCCGATTAATCATTTAAAAGGTTAGCATATTTAGTGTTCTTAATATAGGTAATGACACAAAATAAAACCGACCAGCATAGCTAGTCGGTTAAATAGAAAGGAAAGTAAGTAATAAATATTGAAGATGTTTGATTAGTAACGTATACGAAATAAATGTTAACAAAACTATATGTAATAGCCTACCCCTTTGCCATTTATTCGCTACCCCCTTGTTACTAACTACATATTAACATAACCTTTTCAATAATGTAAGCGTTTTCTCTACTTTTTTTAAAAAAGATTTTCTAAATGTCGTCATTGTCACTTTTATGATATAATAAATGTAATATGTAATCATTTGGGAGGTGACTTTCTAATGAATAAACGCGAGAGACAAAATAAGCTTGTTCTAGCCATTCAAGAGAATAGACAAATTACTGCTTCAGAGTTAGCAAAAAATTTAAATGTATCCAAGCGTACAATCTTAAGAGATATTCAAGATTTAGAAAATCAAGGTGTGAAAATTCTGGCAAAACACGGGAAACTCGGTGGCTATCAACTTCAAGAAACGCCTAACAGTTACGAGATTGAATTGACTGACAATCAATTATCAGCTTTATTCTTAGTGCTTAATGAAAGTCAGTCTTATACAACATTACCTTATAAAGAAGAGATCAATGCAATTATTAAAAAATGTCTGAATTTACCCTATACCAAAATGCGTCGCGCTTTAAAAAAACTTGACCGTTATATCAAATTTGATCACAAACAACACACAAACCTACCTCCAATTTTTTCCGATGTACTCATTTACTGTACTGAAAGAAATGTTATGGCAATGGAATATGATAATGGCAAAAACAGCGAAACTGAGAATGTTATTTTTATAGGTCTATTGTGCGAAGAAGGTTTATGGAAAGCTATCGTGTTTGAAATTGGTTTAGGTAAAACAAATGAGATTCCTATTGTTGATATACATGATATTTCATATTCATTCGAAAAGACAATTAAGACTCAAGACATTACGATAAATAATTATCAACAATTTTTAAATCCAACTGAGTCATAAATGTCTCAGTTGGATTTTTTATCTTCTTATTATCTATATAGTTACTCACCTCAAAAACACTTCATTTTAATTATATATTTTCCATCGTTTCGCGCACCTAATGAAGCATTATATTCATGATAGAAAAGGATGTTTTTTATGTATACTTTAGAATTTCATCAATTAGAACAACGTATTTCTAAATTACTAAATTTAATAGAGGTATATAAATTCGCAGTTGCCACGAACCACAAAAAGAAAAATAATTTCAAACAACAAATACATGACTACATTGCCAATGAATACTCCGATTTAAAATGTGGTCTAAAACATCGTACTTCTCTTATACACTTTAATTATTTTAATTTTCTCTCAGACCAGATTGAACAACCTATTGATGAACTTACCATCGGTCATACAATTAAATACATTAATGATATTCAGCAACGTTTATTACGTATCCACTATTTATTAAGTCAATTTTTGTAATAAAGTTACATTTTAAAGATTTTTAAAATTCGAAATTGTAATATCTTTTCATGTATTGTACAATGAAAGCGATTACAACTTTTGAAGGAGTGCTAATTATGCATGGATTTTCTATATATCTTGGACAGACTATCGATAAAGCGTATATCCGGCAGATGATTGACTTAGGATATACCACAATCTTTACATCTGTACAAATCCCTGAAGAAAATGACAATACTAAATATCGTTATTTGGGAGAACTTCTAGATTACTTATGTAACGATCCACTTACATATATGATTGATATCAATCCTTTGTTGTTGGACCATAATTTTTATCAGTTTTTACAACAATATCCTACCGCTAAATTTATGATACGTATTGATTACAGTACTTCTATAGATGTTGTTAATGACATTACTAGCCATGGTTTTAAATGTTGTCTTAATGCTAGCATCATCTCAGAACAATTACTAAAACAGCTTTATCATCAAATGACAGATTTCACAGATCTATGTTATTGCCACAATTATTATCCACGACCAGATACTGGTTTGGAAGCATCATTTGTTGCATCACAGAATAAAATGATTCTACAGTTTAACCCTCAAGCAGATATTTTTGGCTTTGTCACAGGGTCCACATTACGTGGTCCATTGTATAAAGGATTACCAACTATAGAAAATTCAAGGTATCAACACCCAGTTCAAAGCGCACAATTATTAAAAGATCATTTAGTTGAATATGTAATGATTGGCGACCCAATATTGGATACCCCAACCGCCAAGCAATTGATTACATTTTTGGGCCATCGTCATTTCAATTTAAATATTGAAGTTTTAGATAGCCAAATATTCTCAATTTTATTGAAACCACATACTGTACGTCCGGATAATCCAGGTACAGTGATAAGATCACAAGAAGCTCGTCATTATTGCAATATAGATATTAAACCATTTTCAACAAATGAACGATATCATGGCGCTATAACAATAGACAATTATCTTAACGGGCGTTATCAAGGTGAATTACAGATTATAAAAAAGGATTTACCATCACATCCACATATCAATGTTGTAGGGGAAATTATTAAAGAAGATCGACCATTAATTCAATGCATACGTCCTAATGACACGTTTGAATTTACCCCCAAAGAAAAGGAGCAATAATGATGAATAATTTAATAACAGAATCAAGAAATGAATCTACCATGCATTTAGATGAAATGAGCATTCAACAAGCTTTAGAAACCATGAATCAAGAGGATCAGAACGTCCCTCAACAAATCAAACAAATACTACCTGACCTAACCAAAGTTATCGAGGTTACAACAAAACAATTTAAAAAGGGAGGTCGAATTATTTATATCGGTGCAGGAACAAGCGGGCGATTAGGTGTACTTGATGCGGCAGAATGTGTCCCAACTTTTAATACATCGTCTGATGAATTCATCGGTTTAATAGCTGGCGGAGAACGTGCTATGACCGTGGCAGTCGAAGGCGCTGAAGACAGTGAATCACTCGCAAAAGATGATTTAAAACATATCCACCTTACAAACAAAGATGTAGTTATTGGTGTTGCTGCAAGCGGTACTACGCCATATGTCAAAGGTGGTTTAAAATATGCAACAGAATTAGGTGCACACACTGTTGCAATTTCATGCAATGTTGATACAGAAATTAGTAAGTTAGCTGAATTCCCTGTAGAAGTGAATGTCGGTCCAGAAGTGTTGACGGGCTCAACAAGATTAAAATCTGGTACAGCACAGAAACTTATTCTTAACATGATTTCTACTATCACAATGGTCGGTGTAGGTAAAGTATACGGCAACCTTATGGTAGACGTGAAAGCTACAAATCATAAATTAGTGGATCGCTCAGTAAGAATTATTCAAGATATATGTGATATTTCATATGAACAATCACAAAAACTCTACAACGAAGCTGATCAAAATCTTAAACTAGCAGTTGTTATGTACCTATGTAATATTTCAAAGTCTGAAGCAGCTACTAAGTTGCATGAGAATGACAATATAATTAAACAAGCTATCAAAAATTAATTTCCGGGCTTTAATACGAATAATAGACACAAAATGAAATAAGGGGCTAATTAAAATGACAAAAGAACAAAAGCTCGCTGAAAGTATAATAGATGCTATCGGTGGCCTTGATAATATGGATAGCGTAATTAATTGTATGACACGGGTCAGAATTAAAGTGATAGATGAGGATGAAGTTGATTACGACAAGTTAAAAGCAACACAGGGCGTTATGGGCGTAGTCAAAGATGAACGTGTTCAAGTAGTTGTCGGCCCTGGTACAGTTAATAAAGTAGCTGATCATATGTCACAAATAAGTGGCGTTCGTTTAGGAGAAACTATTCCTCATACTTCTACAAACTATAGGGCTGATGCAGAAGCTAAGGCACAAGAAAATAAAACAGCAATGAAAAGTAAGCAAAAGCGTGGTAAATTCAATAAATTATTAAAAACAATCGCTAATATCTTCATCCCTCTGATTCCAGCCTTTATTGGTGCTGGCTTAATCGGCGGTATAGCTGCCATATTAAGTAACCTGTTAGCCGCTGGTCAAATTTCTGGAGATTGGGTTACGCAACTCGTTACAGTGTTTAATGTAATTAAGGATGGTATGTTAGCTTATCTCGCTATTTTCACAGGTATAAACGCTGCCAAAGAGTTTGGCGCAACAGCTGGTTTAGGTGGGGTTATTGGAGGTACTACATTACTTACAGGATTAACTGAAGAAAATGCTATTATTAATATTTTTACAGGTGAACCGCTTCAAGCAGGTCAAGGCGGTATTATCGGTGTTATTTTTGCAGTATGGTTGCTAAGTATTGTTGAAAAGCGCCTACATAAAATTGTACCTAACGCAGTAGATATCATTGTCACACCTACAATCACATTATTTATTATTGGATTATTGACGATATTTATCTTTATGCCATTAGCTGGATTTGTGTCAGATGGTCTCGTATCTGTAATAAATGCTACGATTAGTATCGGTGGTATCTTTAGTGGCTTTATTATCGGTGCTTTTTTCCTACCATTAGTTATGTTAGGCTTACATCATATATTTACGCCAATTCATATTGAAATGATTAATCAAACAGGAGCAACATATTTACTTCCTATAGCCGCAATGGCCGGCGCTGGCCAAGTTGGTGCTGCTTTAGCTTTATGGGTTAGATGTAGAAAAAACACCACATTAAGAAATACACTTAAAGGTGCCTTACCCGTGGGATTCTTAGGAATTGGAGAGCCATTGATTTATGGTGTGACTTTACCACTCGGCAAACCGTTCTTTACTGCTTGTATTGGTGGCGGAATCGGTGGCGCAGTAGTTGGCGCTATTGGTAACGTGGGAGCAACCGCAATTGGGCCTAGTGGTATTTCATTGTTACCTTTAATTTCAGATCATATGTATTTGGGTTATATTGCAGGACTACTCGCTGCTTATGCAGGTGGTTTCGTTTTCACCTATTTCTTAGGTACAACGAAAACTATGAGAGAATCTGATAGCTTAGGTGATTAACTATGACTAACATACTTTACAAAATTGATAGCAACTATAATCACTTAACTAAAAGTGAGAAAAAAATTGCAGATTTCATTCTGAAGTCACCCCATAAAATTATAGATATGTCAGTACAAGATTTATCTGATGAAATTGATACAAGCACCGCTTCGATTGTCAGGTTTAGTAAAAAAATTACAGACAAAGGATTTCAAGAACTTAAAATTGCTATTTCACGTTATTTGCCTGAAGACGCACTCAATAATAATCATCTTGAATTAGCAGATAACGAGTCAGTCAATATGCTCAAATCAAAAATGTTATCTCGTGCTACAGATACAATGAATTATGTCTCTAACTATATAGATGAAGAAAGCATTGACCATATTTGCGAAACAATGAAACATTCACATACAATTTTTTTATTCGGGTATGGTGCTTCAATGGTCATTGTTACTGATCTTTTCCAAAAATTATCACGAATTGGGTTGAACGTACGATTAATAGAAGAAACACATCTACTGATGTCTACGTTAGCCACACATGGTGAAAATGATTGTATAATCTTTGTGACAAATCAAGGTAATCATAGTGAAATGCAATCTATGGCTAAAGTGGCTACAGATTACAGTATACCAATCATTTCAATAACGAGTTCTAGTGATAATCCTGTTGCTAAAGCTTCCAAACATACTTTAATTTACGGACAAACAGATGAGAATGAACTGCGAATGGCTGCGACGACATCATTATTTGCACAACTATTTACAGTAGATATTTTATACTATCGCTATATCGCACTAAACTATCAAAGTTCATTAGACTCCATCACGCAGTCAAAAATGGCTTTAGATAATTACCGTAAGCATCTGTCCAAAATTCAATTTAAACATTAAACCTTATCTTGATTGAAGCAGTATATTTCATCAACCTATATACATTAAGATAAATTAAAAACACCACTCTTTAACATAAATTGTTAATTGGAGTGGTGCTTTTGTTTAATAAATCGTGTTATTTATTTTCATTTTGGAAAAATTCAAAGATATTTTTAGCGTTGTCAGTGTTATCTAAATTACCTCGGAATTTGTTACTACCAGGCCCAAACGCATATGTGTTAACATCTTCACCTGTATGTCCATTTGTAGTCCAACCTGTGTTTGATTTATCATTAATAGGTTTTTGCACTGCATATTGTAATGCTTGTAGTTGTTTTTCATACTTTTCATCTTCTTTATTCAATTCTTTCAATTTTTCTGCTTCTTTTTTAACTTTATCTATTTGTTTTGAATCTATCTCAAAGCCATAACCTTCTTTAATTATTTTTTCAGGATCTTGACCTTCAACAATTTGTTCAGTCATGTACATACCCGAATGTTTCATTTGATGAATAACCTCAGGATTCCATAGATACTCTTCACCTTTAGCGATTGATAAGCCACCAGTTGAGTGGTCTGCTGTAGCTACCACAAGTGTATCTGGGTTTTCTTTGGCATAATTCATTGCGTAATCAAATGACTTTTCAAATCCTTCCATCTCTGACATCACTCCAGTGATATCATTTGGGTGTCCTGCTTTATCGATTGATGCTCCTTCTACCATTAAGAAGAATCCCTTATCATTTTTCTGTAATTTATTAACCGCTGTTTCTGTCATATCTATAAGTTTAGGGTTTTTATCTGGCGCATCCACTTGTAACGGCATATTTTTATCTGCAAATAGCCCTAAAATTTGTTTACTCGTTGAGTTTTTTAAGTCTTCTTTATTATCTACAATATCATATCCATCTTTTTTAAACTTCTCTGTTAAATTACCATTTTCTTTACCAAAGTATTTTGCCCCACCGCCAAGTAAGACATCAACTTTATGCTCTCCATTGATTTTATCATTATAATATTGCTGTGCAATCTCATCTTTTTTATCACGGTCATCCACGTGGGCAGCATATGCAGCAGGTGTCGCATCAGTAATTTCTGCTGTAGATACTAAACCAGTTGATTTACCACTTTCTTTCGCTTGTTCTAGTACTGTTTTAACATTTTGTTTATCTTTATCAACACCTATTGCACCATTAAATGTCTTGTGTCCTGTACTAAATGCTGTAGCCCCTGCTGCTGAATCTGTTACATTTTCCTTGGAATCATCTGGATTCGTACGCTGATTACCAACAAGGTATTTATCGAATGCTGTTTGTTCCATTTCTTTCGTATCTGGATTATCTGCAAAATAACGATAAGCAGCATTATAAGAAGGACCCATGCCGTCACCCACTAAAAAAATTACATTTTTAGGATTTTTTGTATTTCCCATATACGATACATCTGATTCTGCCGATGCTTTTCCATTACTAGAAGCTTGCGTTGGTTGAACACTCCCGAATACTGAACCGACAACAATTACACTCGCTACAGTTACAGTTGCTAACTTATTGAACAATTTCATAAATTAATAACTCCTTCGATATGTATTATTATAGCTACATATCAAGTTTAATCTCATAATTTTTAGTTAGTATTATAAATATGTTAATATTTTGTAAAACAAATATAGCACACTATATTTATGATGTAATTTAGCTTTTTCATACTAAAAAAGCTAGCCATATCACCTCGCTTCACTTACGCGCCGGAATATGACTAACTTATAATTAACAATATTTATCATTGTAATTTCATAGTTGTTATTTTATTACTTAATTTAACTGTGTTCATCTTCACTTATTTTATGATAGCCCTTTAAGAAATAAAATATAGCCATAGATGATAAGAACACAATACCAATGACCACAGAAACAACCGTTTCTTTATTAAATAACATGCCAATTAACACTGTTATAAAGAAAGCCATTGTAAGGTAGTTAGTGACTGAGCCGCCTGGCATTTTAAATGGATGACCTTCTACTAACTCTGGCGAACGCTTCCTAAACTTCAAGTGGCTTATTAATATCATAAACCAAGGCACCATACCAGGTAGAATGGATGCACTATATACATAAACAAACACACTGTCAGCACCTTTAATAAATAAAGGTAAGATAACATTTAACAATGCACCAATTAAAATACCAATTGAAATTGCTGTTACTGTCCAAATTGGTACGCCATTCTTCATTACTTTTGTAAAGAACTTAGGCATCTGGCCTCTTTGAGCTAACGTATATGTCATGCGACTCGCACTGAATATACCAGAGTTGCATCCGGACATTGCAGCAGTTAATACAACAAAGTTAATAAAACCAGCTGCAAACGTAATACCAACTTTTGCAAATGTTGCCACAAATGGACTTCCGATGTTTCCTAATTGATCCCACGGATATACAGTTACAATTACAAATATTGCACCAATATAGAAAATCAATATACGCCAGATAACACCATTAACGGCACTTTTAATATTTTTTTGAGGATTTTTCGTTTCCCCCGCTGTAATACCAATTAGTTCAACACCTTGATAAGAACCAATCACAATTGACAATGCAAAGAAGAATCCAATCCAACCATTTGGCATGAACCCGCCATGTGCCCATAAATTAGAAAGCCCTATCGCATCTCCTCCGTTACCTAAACCAAAGAATATAAGTCCAAGCCCTGCAATAATCATTAAGATAATTGTTACTACTTTAATCATAGCAAACCAGAATTCAAATTCACCAAATGCTTTAACTGACACTAAGTTTGCACTAGCTAGTAAAGCAACCACAATCACACCAGGAATCCATTGCGGTAAATCGGGGAACCAATAATTCATATACTCTCCAACGGCTATAACCTCACTCATTCCAACGACAATCCATTGGAAGATGTTACTCCAAGCAGTTAAATAACCTGCAACCGGATGTATGTAATCACTAGCAAAGTTAGCATATGAGCCTGTTGTTGGATATAAATAAACCATCTCACCCATTGCTCTCATTACTAAGAATAAAAAAATACCTGCAATTAAATAAGCAAATATAACAGAAGGACCTGTCCATTTTATTGTGCTTGTGGCACCCATAAATAGTCCTACTCCAATTGTTCCACCAAGTGCAATCATACGCATTTGACGTGCACCTAGCCCCCTATGTAATTCTTTGTTCTCGTCCATAATTCAAACCCCATCTCTTTCAATTGTAAGTAAAGATGAAACACTTAACATGTCGCTATTATACTATAAATTCAAAAAATTGAAATAAATTTCCGAATTTATGTAAGGGCTTACATTTCCGTAATAAATTATAGTTTATTTCTCTCTAAAAAGCAAAATAATTTTTATAATTTTTTCTAGCTATCACTATCCCTTGGTTTTGGCTAAAATGTGACGAAAAATTGCGTCATTCTAGATTTTAAACTTTCTGTGGTATAATTTTCATTAGATTTTATTACAAAGGAGTTCCTGATGAATAAACTTTTAATGAAAAAAACAATTATGCTTTCCATTATCTTTGGCGTACTATTTTTTGTATTAAATTATATGAGTGGTTCAGAAAGTACTATTGGGCAACTAATCTTAAAAACTCTACTTGTTATCTTAATATTTGCCATTTTATATTATGTCTTATTTTCTATTGTAGATTCACCAGAACGAAAATTTAAGTTTGGTATTACAATTCCAATAGCCTTAATAATAGCGATTTTTATAAGTGTCTTAATATCAACAATACAAGTAGGCATTATTGCTGGGTTAATCCTTGGTATAGTTGCTGGTTATGTATGGGAATATATAGAAAAAAATAAAAACGGTGGTGACAAATAATGAGTATGATTTTAGGTATTATAGTGATTGTTTTACTTATCGTAAGTTTGATCCCTAATTTAAAAGCAGTAAAAGCATCTAAAAAAGATGGTGAAAAGAATCCACGTTTTGCAATTATGGTTGGTATAGATGCCATATTACTTGTCCTCGTGGTAACGACATTGATATTTCAATTGCTCTAAATTCAATTCTTAATATTAATAGTGTGAAACTATTTCCGATATGTAACTAAATAAAGCTGTCGACAAGAATTTCGATTTTATTAGCGATTCCATTGATCCATTTTACATAGTCAAAGTCCTGCTGCTACAGTCTTTGGCTAAAGTGCTTTCCTCAGGTAATGGTATAAATCATTGTTATATTTATAAAAAACAAACCAAATGCTTTTATAGCTTTTGGTTTGTTTTTATTTTATGATTTGCCAATATGATACCGCTTTGTTATTTGAAATAAATTAGAACGTATTATAATAAATTTGTTTATCTATAGTTTACCTTGAAGTAGAAAAAAATATAATAAACTTGCGCCTAGTAAGTAAACCACCGAACCAACAATAAATGACCTGAATTGTATTCTAAAAGGGAGCTTTTTGTTAAAAATTGGTCCTAATATTAAATTGCCTACCGCTAATACAATTGGTCCACCTAAGAAAAATAAAATTAAATATCCATTCATCTAATCAGCCTCTATATTTCTCAAAATAAGTAGCAATGATTTCTTGTCCTGTTAAATCTTTCCCACTATAAGCCACAGCGCTGAAATCTTGAAGTTTAGTCATGTCATTAGTGTTGACGATAACATCTAAACCAGCTGATACAGCTGCTGTCGCACCGTTTACAGAATCTTCAATAGCTAAGCAGTTTCCAGGGTTATAATTTAGTTTCTGAACAGCAGTAAGATAAGGCTCAGGGCTAGGTTTTACCGCTTCAACATCTTCCCTTCCCACCACAACATCTATGTAATGGCTTAATCCTAAACTATCAAAAGCAGGTTGGATATCCTCTCTGTAACTGCTCGTTGCAATAGCCATTGGAATGTGACGTTGCTTACAGTATTCCATTACTTGCTTCATTGCCTCAATTATTGGTAAATCTACACTCGTTTTACTATGTTCGCTGTAAATTTCTTGTTTGTTGTCGACACCTAATTGACCTTCTAAATAATGATGTAAATCTGTTGCCGCTCCACCAATGGATTGTCGATAATAATCCAATGTCAACTCCGTTAAATTATGCTGCCTTAAGTGTTTATTAATGATTTTAAATAAATGCTTTTCTGTATCAATAATTGTGCCATCAAAATCAAATACAACTGCTTTATACATTATTTTGCCTCCTTATATTTAATAATTTATCCACACTTGGAATCATTTTAAATTAATGCTAGCTTATCACATTTTAAATGGAAATATGTGGTTTCGGTTCTACATCATCTTATTATGAACAATTAATAAAACTCACTTCTTATTTGAAGTGAGTTTCATCATATATTTATTAGATTTTAATTACCTTTTATTCCAATATTTTGCTAGTATTGGTCCACTAATATTGTGAATTAAACTAAAGACAGCTCCTGGTACCGCCGATAAAGGACTAAAGTGAACTGTTGCTAGCGAAACTGCCAGACCGGAATTTTGCATACCCACTTCAATTGAAACAGCTTTTTTATCAGCGCGTTCTAATTTAATGAGATGTGATAAAGCATAGCCTAATAAGTATCCAACAATATTATGCAGTATAACGACTGCGAAAATTAGCAATCCTATCTCTAAAATTTGTGCCTTACTGCCACCTACTACTGCTGCAAGTATAAGTGAAATGGCAATTACAGAGACAATTGGTAAGGCTGTCGAAGATTTATCAGCGAACTTTTTAAAGGCCTTTTGTAAAATAAATCCAATCACAATAGGTATTAAGATAACTTGCACTACAGACCAAAGCATACTCATAAAGGATACTTGTAGCCATTCATGTGCAAATAAATAAATTAAGGCCGGCGTTAAAAATGGTGCGAGCAGTGTCGAAACACTTGTAATTGCAACTGATAATGCAACATTAGCGTTTGCCAAATAACTCATAACATTGCTTGATGTCCCACCTGGACAACACCCTACTAATATAACACCAATTGCAACTTCAGGTGGTAGTTGAAATAATTTAGCAATTAAATAAGCCATTAAAGGCATAATACTATATTGTAAAAATACACCAAACAAAACACTTTTAGGTGCTTGAAATACAATTTTAAAATCTTTAGGATCAATAGTTAAACCCATGCCTAACATCACGATTCCTAATAAGTATGGAACCCAACTACCAAGTGTAGCTAATTGAGCCGGAAAAATAAATCCAAGAATTGCAGCAATTAACATCCAAACTAGGAATGTGTTCGTTGCAAATCTACTCATTTTTGATAACATCTTTCAACACTTCCTCTATGTATTAATAAAGAAAAATGTACCATACTTTAAATGACTAGACAACTGAATTTTCAAAATATTCCAACTTCTTAGATGTAAATATATTAAAGAATAATAAATTTTAACTTACATCTAAAGACCTAGTGCCAACATAAAAAAAGAGTGATACAATCTAATAGATATAAAAACTTGTACAAATTTAAGTGTGAAGAATATTATGATTAATATCCATATGACACTTTATATAGATATGGAGGTATAATATGTTTTTAGATAGAACAGAAACTTTTGTGTTAAATATAGGCGCTCTACATAAACGCGCAAACCGTAAGAATTTATTAAAACTATGTAAGCAAATTAATTTTTGCAATTCATTTAAATATGCCATCTTCAAAGAAAATAATTCATATGCATTAGAGGTCAACTTACCAAAGTACCAATTACCATATATTATTAGTTTTCTTAGCTTTCATAATTATTTAATTTACCAAATTTTAGAGAGTAGCAACTCCGATAAATTATTAGAAATAGATCATTTAATATTGTCGTCGAAACGTTTTGAACTCACTGTTGATGGACTTCATGACGCTTTCATCAAAGATAAAGTTATTGATATTTTAAATTTAATCAATCAAACAGAACATATAACTTATACCTTCAATAGAAACAGAATCAATGTATCGTGCGCACCACTAGTATTTGCTAAACTTATCCAAGCGATTGCGACACATAATATTGACGTGCTTGGTGCTATATACCAACCTCGATTAATGAACAAAGCTAGAATCTCATAAATACTTATATAAAAACACAGCCCATCGGAAGTTTTCCATATGGGCTGTGCTCTTTTTCTATTAAATTTTAATTGTCTTCATAAACAATGTTTTCAAATGCTTCTCTTACTTGTGGTACTGACATACCAACAACAACTTGAACGTTTTTACCACTCTTAACTAATCCATGTGCCATTTGATTATGCGTGAAGTAACCACTATCTTCTACCTTATCCACATCATTTACTGTCAATCTTAAGCGAGTTGTACAATTCGTAACATCAACGATATTCTCTTTACCGCCTAGACCTTCTAAATAATAAACTGCTTTATCTTCATACTCATCACCAGTTGATGATGCTTTCCCATTGTCATCATTACCTTTTTTACTCTTATAATCATTTTTACTATACAATTTCACTTCTTCTTCGTCTTTTTTACGTCCTGGAAGTGGTATATCGAATTTCAAAATTAAAAATCTGAATAAGAAGTAATAAATTACTGTAAATGACAAACCAATAATAACTTGAGTGACATAGGTCATCCAATGATTTTGTGCTAATGGAATCCAGTTAGTAGCAAAGAAGTCTAATAATCCTCCACCAAAGTTACCTACTAAACCAAATCCATACATAAGTGTGTCCATTGTTGCAGATAATATTGCATGTAATACAAATAAGTAAGGTGCTATGAATAAGAATGTAAATTCTAAAGGTTCAGTAATACCTACCACTACAGCTGTTAATGTAGCAGGAATAAGTAATGCTGCAATTTTCTTTCTATTTTCTTTCGGCGTTGTAGAATACATTGCTAGTGCAATTCCTATTGCACCAAACACCTTACCATTTCCTTGTAGCATAAACCCGTACGGGAATTGCTCTTTCAATGGTTCTGTACTCTTCGCAAACTCATTTACATGAGCAAACCACTCTGCCTTCAAACCGTGATTTACGACTACAGGACCAACTTCAATCGGTGCGTATATAAAGTGATGTAAACCTGTTGGAATAAGTACCCTTTCTAGGAAATGATAGAGCCATACCCCAATGTAACCTGATCCAATAATAAATCCTTGTAATGAAGAAATACCACCTTGAACTGTTGGCCACACAATTGTAGTTATCAATGCAATCGGCAACATAACAAAGAATGAAATTGTTACTACGAACGTTAGACCTTGGAATACGCCGAGCATTTCTGGTAATTTCTTACTGTAATATCTATTATGTATCCACGTTACAATACTTGAAATAATGATACCGCCTAAAATATTAGTATCTAATGTTTCAATCCCTGCAATTGCTTTAAGTCCAGTAACATTCTCGACACCTTTTTCTAAATTTGCTCCGAATGTATCTGGCCAGTTTGTAAGAATCGAGTTAATAAATGTATTGAACATCAGATAACCCATTAACGCTGCTAACGCAGCATGACCTGGTGCCTTTTTAGCTAAAGAAAGTGGTAAACCAACAACAAACACAATTTCCATATGATTGAATATCGTCCAACCACCAGCTTCTATTACAGACCATACTCTAAACCAAGTTGTTCCGTCTTCAGCAATACTTCCCATTATTGCTGGATTTTTAAATAATGTAGCAAAACCTAACACAATACCGAAGAATGCAAACATCAGTACTGGAACTATCATCGCACTCCCAAATCTTTTAATTGCGTTCATAGAAGAATACCCCCAAAATCTAGTAATTTCGATATATTTTCATTTAATACTATAAATAAATATACCATTTTTTCTTTTATTTCTTAAATCAATCTTAAGGGAAACGCTTACATATAAGCAATGGTTTGACGGTATTACGAATATTTTTGTATAATCAGATTATATTTCCAAATGTTGAAAATATTTTCATGAAGTGTGGGGTTAATCAATTGTTTTTAGATGAACGTGTTAATAATAATTTTAGTAAATTAAATGAAAACGACTTATATATCGCTCATTTTATCAATACACATACTAATGAATGTAAAACAATGAAAATTCAGGATCTAGCAGAATATACACATGCTTCAAATGCTACAATCCATCGTTTTACACGTAAATTAGGCTTTGATGGCTATAGTGACTTTAAATCTTATTTAAAATTTGAAACTGAACAGTCTCATCAACTACCTACTGATTCTATCGAAGGATTTAAACAAGATGTAGAAAATACATTCACCTATTTAGAGCGTATCGATTATCACTTAGTAACTGATAAAATTAATGAAGCAGAAACTGTCTATTTATATGGAACAGGTGTAGCTCAAATGAATGTTGCACAAGAAGCGCAACGTATTTTATTAACCATTCATAAAAATATTATCGTTTTACACGATGTTCATGAATTTAAAATGGTACTAAATAGAACAGCACCTACAGATATTTTTTTTATTATTTCTCTATCTGGAGAATCTCATCAATTGTCGGACATTACTAATTTACTACAATTGCGTCAAAAGTACTTTTTTTCTATCACTACCTTAAAAGATAATACACTTGCCCAAAAAGCAAACTATAATATCTATGTGTCTAGTAACACGTTTTACCTTGCTGATGGTATAGATTATTCTAGCTTTATTAGTTATCATATATTTTTCGAAACACTCTTACGTAAATTTAATGAGCGAATAGAGAAAGGGGAATTTATGTAATTATATTTAAAGTCTTTCTTTTAGCATGAATTGTACTTTAAACAGAAAAACACTCCCATCCATACTTTATTACTAATGGACGGGAGTGTTTCAACTTATTGACACTAAACTTTAAAGTTCTGCTTCAAATTCATTTAGAACTACTTGTAATTTATCAAATAGTATTTCGAAACCATGTGCAGTGGAATCGTGATATTCTTTTTTCTTTTGTTTGTATTCTAGCTTTGTGTATCTACGCTCTTTCGGTACAAATGCTTTATAGCTAAAAATCATTTGTGTAATACCTGTTTCTCTCTCGAAAATTTCAACTTCAATCGTATCTTCAGAATCACTTAATTCAGGCATACCAATTGTCATTACGATATATTCATATGGTGTTAATGTAATAAAAGAACCCTTCACTACATTTTCTTTACCTTTTCGGGCATCGACAATTTCATAATCACCATTTTGTTCAGGGTTAATCTGAATTGATTTATTCGTTCTTTCTGTTGTCATAAACCATTGTTTAAGAAAACGTTGATCGGTCCATGCTTGATATAATAACTCTGGTTCAACTTTAAATAGTCGTTCAAGTCGAATCTCAACGTGTTCATTTTCAACATTATATTTACCCACGATTAGTTCACCTACTTTCACTCTTATTTCTATTCTAACCTATTCTACAAGACTTCTAAACAATAATACTGTGAATCATAAAATGTTTCAGTCTTCCCGTTAAAATAATCAACTATTATATTCTATCGTCATTAGTCAGTGAACGTCAAAATTTTGCTCATAACTTTCAAAATAGTATATTATATCCAGATTTCACACAACAATAATTTACGAAGTTGAAACAAAAAGAGGAGCATCAGTTTAAAAATTCATTAACTGATACTCTTCCTTTAAGCTATTTTTTATTTAATCTTGGAAAGCCAAAGCATATTGCTAACAGACCACAAACACCTAATATCATAGGATAGATAGAGTAAGGTACCAATTCAAATGGCGATATAGAGGCTACACCGGCTGCCGCAATTAGCTGCGGACTATAAGGTAATAATCCTTGGAAACAGCTAGCAAACATATCTAAAATACTTGCAGATTTTCTTGAATCTATGTCATATTCTTCTGAAATTTCCTTAGCTAAAGGACCAGCCATCAATATTGATATTGTGTTATTCGCTGTTGATATATCCGCTGCACTTACTAAGCCAGCTATACCAAATTCAGCACCTCGTTTAGATTTCACTCTGTTACGAACAAAATTCAACAGCCATGTAATCCCACCATTATGCTGAATCAACGCTACTAATCCTCCAATGAGCAATGCAATAATAGCAATATCTTCCATTCCGATAATACCTTTAGAAACTGATTCTAGTAAACCGGACCAACCAAATGACCCATCTATCAGACCAATTACAGCTGAGAATACAGTACCACCAATCAGTACAATAATTACATTAATACCAATAAGAGCGAGTATAAGTACCATTAAATACGGTAAAACTTTAATAAGGTTATAGTCATAACTTTTACTTGCATCAATTTGGGCACTGCTCGTTAAAAACCATAACGCGATAATTGTAAATATCGCGCCGGGCAATACAATTTTTATATTCACTTTAAATTTATCACTCATTTTTGTCTTTTGAGTACGAACTGCTGCTATGGTAGTGTCTGAAATCATCGATAAATTATCACCGAACATAGAGCCACCTACGACTGTAGCCATTGTAATAGCTGCTGAAACATCTGTTGCTTGGCTTAACCCAAATCCTACAGGTGCAATGGCTGCTACAGTCCCTACAGAAGTACCCATTGAAAGCGATACAAACATACAAATCACAAACAACCCTACGATAATTAAATTTTCTGGGATGAGCGATAAACCTAAATTAACAGTCGATTGCACACCACCCATGTCCTCAGTCGTTTGTGAAAAAGCGCCAGCAAGTAAAAAGATGAGCATCATTAAAATAATATTTGAATGACCTGCTCCTTTTGTAAAGACTTCTACTTTTTTATGAAATGTTTCTTTCCTATTCAATACCAAACCTACAATAGCTGCTACTAAAATTGCTACGTTTAAAGGCATTGTGGTAAAGTCACCTGTTCCAATACCTACACCTAAAAACAAACCTACAAAAACGAGCAATGGAATCAATGCCCAAGCATTACCTTTCGTTGTCTTCTCCATACAAACCCAACTTTCTATAAGAGTAAAAGCATTAAACACGATAATGCTTTTTAAAATCTTTCTTTTGAAATAAAAAAACTCTTTTCTTATTGAAGAAAAGAGTAAACGTCGTGTTATCAGTCTTATCTTCTAGCAATCATTTATGCTACTGGAATTGGCACACGCATTATCATGTTGCCGAAGTATCGCCGGGCCAGTCCCTCAACTTCTCTAGATAAGTTATTTAATTTATTTTTATAGTACATTTTAAATGAATTTCATTAAATACTGATTTAGCTTAATATGCAAGCGTACGTTTGTCAACACTATCATCCAATCGCTTATCATAAAAAGTTAGTATCCTAGATTATTCAGTTGGACGTTCAATAGTAAATGTTTGCCCTAATGACGCATAGTCATTGCCGGCTAAACGACAAACAGCTGCTAATACTTGAGCATCAATTTTACTATCTTCAAAGTAAACATCTTCATCAACATGGAACATGACGACCTCGCCAATAATTAAATCTGAACCTTCTTCAGGATCGCCTAATGAAATAATTCTATCTAACTTACATTCCATTCGAATCTTAGCTTGTTGAATACCCGGTACAGATACAAGCTCCGAAGCTACACATACCAAATCAGTTCTTTCAAGTTCATTGTGTGATCTATCGAGCGGTGCTGCGGTTTTATTCACCTCTTCTACAATAGACTCATCCGTTATATGAACAACAAATTCTTGAGTTTCTTCAATATTCAGTGAGGTATCCTTCCTCTTACCTTCAGAACGTCCCGTGGAAATCATAATCATTGGGGGCGCGCTACTCACTACATTAAAGAAGCTAAAAGGGGCTGCATTTAAATGAGCAGCTTTATCTTGTGAAGTGACAAACGCAATAGGCCTAGGTATCACACTACCACTAAGTAATTTATAATTTTGTTTTTTAGACAATGTAGCTGCTTTAAACTGTTTCATAACTAATTACCATACCTTTCAAAAAATAAAAGTTAGAAAGTCATATATTGACTTCTAACTTTTGATACCATTAGTCTAACTGAGTTCCACCTGTTACACCATAAACTTGCCCAGTTGTATAACTAGATTCTTCAGCAGCTAAATGTACATATACACCTGAAAGTTCAACAGGTTGTCCTGCTCTGCCTAATACTTCTTTTTGCCCAAATTTAGGTATTTTTGATTGTGGTTGACCCCCAGAAATTTGTAAAGGTGACCAAAATGGTCCAGGTGCGACACAATTTACACGTATACCTTTCGCGCCCAATTCTTCAGATAAACTTTTAGTTAATGATATAATTGTTGCTTTTGATGCTGCATAGTCATGTAGTATAGGATTTGGGTTATATCCTTGTACTGATGAAGTCGTCGTTATTGTTGCGCCCGGCTGTAAATAATCTAATGCTTTTTGGACTGTCCAAAATATAGGATAAACATTAGTCTCAAATGTTTCAGTAAATGAAGCTGTATCAAAACCTTTTAAACTCTCTCTATATTGTTGATGCCCTGCTACTAAGGTTATATTATCTAAACCATCCAAATCATTATAAGCTTGTTCAACTAAATCATAATTAAATTGTTCATCACGAAGGTCTCCGGGAATTAACACTGCTTTTCTTCCTGCTGCTTCAATAACCGCTTTGACTTCTTCAGCATCTTCTTGTTCTTCAGAAAGATAATTAATTGCTATGTCTGCACCTTCTTTTGCATATGCAATGGCGGCTGCTCTTCCAATTGCAGAATCTCCACCTGTCACTAGCATTTTATAACCCTTCAATCTGTCATGACCGACATATGACGTTTCCCCACAATCTGGTTTAGGTTCTAATTTTGTCTGTAAACCTGGAATCGCTTGCTCTTGCATTGGAAAATCTTCATTGGAAAATTTTGTTCTTGGATCTTGAGCTGCCATAATACAACACTCCTTAAAATATTGTCATACCTATGCAATACCCTTTTCACCTCTTATTTAATACATATGCAAATCGCCTAACCACTTATACCTCATTCAACAATTTTTGAACAAATGTGACGAAGTATTCAGGTACTTTTTCTAAGATACGTTCATCTGGGTCATATTTAGGGTGATGGAGATCGTATTTACTATTTGACCCTATAAATGCAAATACACTTGGATACTTATTTGCAAAGCCAGAGAAATCTTCACCTATCGTTAAAGGTTTATCCATTACTTCCACATTATACCCAACTTGTTTTGCTACAGTTATTGCTTCTTCAGTTAATTTATCATCATTGATAACAGCGCCAGGTAAGCGATGATAAAGTGTTTCTATCTCGACATCAAAGGCTTCTGCCAGACCGCTTCCAATCGCTTGGAGTCGATTTTCAATATATACACGCTTTTGCTCATCAAAACTTCTCACAGTACCTTGTACATATGCTTGGTCAGCTATCACATTCCATGTATTACCACTAGATACTTCTCCAATTGTGACAACTGCACTATCAAATGCTGACAGATTTCTACTAACAATAGATTGAATGCTATTAATTAATTGACCCAATACAATAACTGGGTCATTACCTTGTTCTGGTTTAGCAGCATGGGCGCCTGTTCCTTTTATTTTAAATTCAAAACGGTCTACAGATGAGGTTATAACACCTGGTTTAATAGCAAGTTCTCCGACATCTAATGAAGGATAATTATGATAACCTAATACAGCTTTCGCACCGTCAATTACTCCAGTTTCAGTGATATGTAATGCGCCATAACCTAGTTCTTCTGCAGGCTGAAAAATAATTCGAACACGTCCCTTTAAATGGTTTTCAACCTCCTTTAACCTTGTCGCTACAGCTAATATACTTGCCATATGTATATCGTGACCACAAGCGTGCATGATTCCTTCATTTGTTGAGGTAAATTCATGAATGACTTGCTCATGAATTGGTAAAGCATCAATATCTGTTCTAACGGCTACCATAGTTTCACCTTGACCCACTTCAGCTACTAAGCCTGTTTCTAAAGGCAAATCTAATATATTAATATCATACGCTTCTAATATACGCTTTAATCTTTTTGTCGTTTCATATTCCGCATCTGAGAGTTCTGGAAATTGATGTAGTGTTCTTCTCCAATTAATATAATCTTCATATTGTGGCATTATATGTCACGTCCTTTCCTGTTTTTAGTAAATAACAACATGTAATAACCTACTGTTACGACCACGACCCCTATCGCTAAATTATTCGTAAGTAAAATTATTGTCATAGTAAGTATAATCAACATGCCATTTAATATAGGGGCTTTCTTTATAAATGATATTGTTCTTCTATCAAAGGTATTAATCGATATTGTGATGAGTACGGTTGCTAAGACAGCCATAGGTATTCGCCCTATAATTTCGCCAAAAACAAATAAACTTATAAGTAAGAAGCTACCAGTTAAAAACGTTGAAACCCTGGAACTTGCCCCCATCGCTACATTAAACTTCGATTGGCCTACTAGTGCACTACCCCCATATCCGCCACACAAACCGACAATACAGTTTGCAATACCTTGTCCAATTGACTCTTTATTTTTATCGCTTGAGCTAAAAGTAATAGTGTCGACCATTTGCGCAGTTAATGTTGTTTGTATTACAGCAACGATGGCCATTGCCACGCCGTAAAACAATGCTATTATAATAATTTGAATATCAATTATTTCAGTTGATATAGATGGATAAGGGACTTTGGTATGTATTGAAGCTTTGTCAGAAACATATAGAACCTCAGGCTTCATAAGCCATGCGAGTATGGTTAATATAATAATAGCAATTAAGGGGGCTGGAATAACTTTAGTGTAATAGCGCGCTATCAAAATAATGGTAAATGAAGCTATCGTAAACACATAAGTTGCAGTAGAAATATTGAAAATATTTGATAATTGGGATGTAAATAATAAAACACCTAATGCGTTCATAAAACCTATTACAACTGCTGGGGGTATAAATTCTAATAATTTATTGGTATGTGAGTATCCAAAGATAATTTGTGTTATTCCCATAAACAATGTCGCTAAGATTAAAGCATTCAGTCCATGACTTGCCATTAATGGCGCTGCTACGAGAGAGACACCACTGCTTGGTGCCGATACCATTAACGTCCGGCTACCTGTAAAGCTCATCACTAGCATCATCAAACCCGTACTTAACATACCTATTGTTGGGCTTACACCCGCAATAAAAGAAAATGCAATAGCACCTGGAAGTAATGCGAGTGCAAGTAAAATACCAGACATTATATTTCTACTTAAATTACCCTTCCATTGTTCTAAGTAAAAAGCTTGAATCACATTAAATGTCACCTCCCATGTACTTTAATTAACATGGTACCACAATTGTCGAAATATTTAATTAATTCAAACTTAATTTGGTTTAATAATAAAAAGCAGCTAAGTCATCATTGACTCAGCTGCAATAGCTCTATTAGTTATTCAAATTAACTTGATTATCAATAAATAGCTTTCCATCTTTTATAATTCTTTCCGCGTGATTTATGCCATAGTGATATGGAATATACTCGTGGTTTGGAGCATCCCAAATTACAATATTTGCTTTATCACCTTTATTAATTGTTCCTGCATCAACGTCAATCGCTTTTGCCGCATTAACTGTAACAGCATTCCAAATTTCATTTGGTGATAGTTTTAGTTTTAATGCAGCAATTGACATCACTAGTTGTAAGTTGTTAGTTACACAACTACCAGGATTGAAATCCGTTGCAATAGCAATTGCGCCATCATTCTCTAACATACCTCTAGCATCCGCATACTGTTCTTTTCCTAAATAGAATGTCGTGCCAGGTAATAACACAGCTACTGTGTCACTATCTTTTAATTTAGCTTTGCCTTCTGTACTAGATGCTACTAAATGATCTGCAGAGATTGCACCTTCATCAATAGCTAATTCTAAACCACCTAATGGATCAATTTCATCTGCGTGAATTTTAACGGCAAACCCTAAATCTTTTGCTGCTTGCATATATCTTTGAGATTCTTCTACTGTAAATACACCTGTTTCACAAAAGATATCAGCAAAGTCAGCATAAGGTTTAACGTCTGGTAATAAATCAATCATTTCTTGTAAAAATGCTTGATTAGACTCTGCATCTTTTGGCACAGCATGTGGTCCGAGGAAAGTATGTTTCATATCTAAGTTATACTTTTCAGCTAAGCGCTTAGAAACACGTAATTGTTTCATCTCACTCTCTTTGTCTAAGCCGTAACCACTTTTACTTTCTACTGCTAAAACGCCGTGCTGAAGCATTGTTAATAAATTCTTTTCTGCTTTTTTGAATAATTCGTCTTCCGTTGCTTGTCGCGTGGCTTCTACAGTAGATAGAATTCCGCCGCCCTGTTCTAAAATTTCTAAATACGAGACGCCTTGTCTTTTAAGGGACATTTCATGTTCTCTTGAACCACCATGTACTAAATGCGTATGCGCTTCAACAAGTGCCGGAGAAACTACTTTTCCTGTCGCATCGATTGTTTCGTTCGCTTCATAATCATCAGTGTATGCACCAGCATACACAATTTTGCCATTTTCAACGACTACGGTGCCATTTTCAACAATGTCTAATTCATCTAGCTCTTTACCTTTCAAAGGACGGTCTGTAGATTTTGGTAAAATTAATTGTTTAATATTTTGAATAATTAAATCGTTCATTTTATATCTCCTTTACCTGTAATCATTGGAATTTTAATACCTTTTTCCTTTGCAACATTCACAGCTGATTCATAACCTGCATCAGCATGTCTTACTACTCCCATACCCGGATCAGTCGTTAATACACGTCCTAATCGACGGTCTGCGCGTTCTGAACCATCAGCAACCACAACCATACCTGCATGTAACGAGTAGCCCATGCCAACGCCACCGCCATGATGGAATGAAATCCATGAACCACCTGCTGCTGTGTTAACTAAAGCATTAAGTATCGCCCAGTCACCTACCGCGTCTGAACCATCTTTCATACCTTCTGTCTCACGATTTGGGCTTGCTACTGATCCTGAATCAAGATGGTCACGACCAATTACCACTGGCGCAGAAATTTCTCCTTCTCTTACTAAACGATTGAGTGCTAAGCCCATTTTTGCGCGTTCTTCAAAGCCTAGCCAAGCTATACGTGATGGTAATCCTTGGAAAGCAATTTTATCTTGAGCTAAATCTAGCCAGCGAATTAATTTTTCATTGTCTGGGAATAATTTTCTCATTTCTTCATCCGCGCGTTCTATATCTTTTGGATCTCCACTTAATGCTGCAAAACGGAATGGTCCTTTACCTTCACAGAATAAAGGTCTGATGTATGCAGGTACAAATCCTGGGAAGTCAAACGCATTTTCTAAGCCGTTATTATAAGCTACTTGTCTAATATTATTACCATAATCAAAAGCAACTGCACCATTTTTTTGGAATTCAATCATTAATTCTACATGTTTTCTCATTGAATCTTGAGATAATGAAACGTATTGTTTTGGGTCTTTGTTACGTAATGCTTTCGCTTCTTCTAATGAATAACCTTGCGGGACATAACCATTTAATGGGTCATGCGCACTTGTCTGGTCCGTGACAATATCAATTTTAAACCCTTTATCTAAAATGGCTTTATGCGTATCTACAGCATTACCTACTAAACCAATAGATAACGGTTTTCCTTCTTGGCGTGCTTCTTCTGCTAACTTTAAAGCTTCATCTAAATTGTGTGTTTTCACATCACAATAACGTGTTTCAATACGTTTGTCGATACGTGTTTCATCTACATCCACTCCAATAACAACGCCACCGTTCATTGTAACTGCAAGTGGTTGGGCGCCTCCCATACCACCTAAACCAGCAGTTAACGTTACGGTACCATTTAATTTACCATCATAATGTTGATTTGCAAGCTCGCCAAATGTTTCATATGTACCTTGTACAATACCTTGAGACCCTATATAAATCCAGCTACCTGCTGTCATTTGTCCATACATCATTAAACCTTTTTTATCTAATTCATTAAAGTGATCCCAATTAGCCCATTCTGGTACTAATACTGAATTTGAAATTAATACACGTGGCGCTTCTTCATGCGTTTTAAATACAGCAATAGGTTTGCCAGATTGCACTAACATCGTTTCATCCGCTTCGAGTGAACGTAAAGTTTCTTCAATTGCTTCAAACGCTTCCCAATTTCTAGCTGCTTTACCAATGCCTCCATATACTACTAAGTCTTCTGGTCGCTCAGCTACTTCTGGGTCTAAATTATTATATAACATTCTAAGGACAGCTTCTTGTTCCCACCCTTTACACTCAATATCTAAACCTTTTTTTGCTACTATTTTTCTCATGAAAAATCACTCCTCATTTTAATTGAATTAACCTTTGTTTAATTAAAGTTAAAATATCCATAATGCAAAGGGTATTGTTATGAGTAACGTCAACACTACCCTTTCAAACCATATCAAGACTAATTTACCAACCGATATTTTTATTTCAGTTGAAAGAATCACAGGCACCACACTAGAGAAAAAGATAATTGCTGAAACACTCATTACGCCTACAATAAATCTCGTAGCCAAATCAGCGCTTTGCGCAATCGCAGCAGGTAATAACATTTCAACAATTGAAATAGTTGATGCTTGTGCTAACACTGCCACATCTTCAACTGGAAAAATACCTATAAAAGGATAGAAAATATATGATACATATTCTATCACTGGTGTATATTCGGCAATAATTAATCCTAAAAAGCCGATAGACATAATAGAAGGCAATATCGCAATAGTCATTACGACGCCGTCACGTAAATTACCACGAACGTTTACTACTAATGAATCAGCTTTTTTAACGGCTAATTGAGCTTCTAACCAAGCCTCTTTTAATAACGGCATATCTCTGCGTGTTTCTTCTTTATATGATTGATTGTGATATGTCGTGTTTTTCTCAAATCTTATAGGTGGGATTTGTACAGTTATAGCAGTAACAATAAAAGTCACTGCAAGTGTAAACCAAAAATAAAGGTTCCAATGTTGAATAATACCAAGTGTATTAGCTACTATAATCATAAAAGTCGCTGATACTGTTGAAAATCCTGTTGCAATAATCATTGCCTCTTTATGAGTATAACCACCATTTTTATAAACTTTATTAGTAATTAATAACCCTATAGAATAACTACCAACAAACGATGCAACTGCATCGACAGCTGATTTTCCTGGTGTTTTGAAAATGGGTCTCATCACAGGTCTCATAATGACTCCGATGAATTCTAATAAACCGTAACCTACTAAAAATGTCAGTAGTATAGCCCCTATCGGGATTAACACACTTAACGGTATTGCTAACTTATCGTATAGAAATGGACCAATACTCTCTTTCAAGACAAATCCTGGTCCAAAATCAAAAACAACCATGAAAGCAATGAATATACCTAATACTTTAAATAAACTAAATATAATGTCAGTTTTTGTTTTATTCCATTTCTTATTAATAAACGGATGTGTTGCTCCTATAATGATTAAAAGCAAAACATAATATGGTAAGATTGGATTCACCAAAAATGTTATCCATTGAACGATATGATCAATCAAAATGGTTGATTTACCACCAATCGTTATAGGAACAAAGAAACAAATAATACCTATCAAACTATAAATGAAAAATTTCCACATGTACTTCACGCCCCCTTACATGAAAGTACGCCTCCCTCTATATCACCAAGTATAATATGATATGATATATACCACCAATATAAATAAACTAATTATTGATAGTTTAAAACTATAAATAATATGTATAAGGAGACATTACATTGAAAATCATTCAATTGGAATATTTCGTCGCAGTAGTAAAATACAATAGCTTCACTAAGGCTGCTAACTTCTTACACATCAGCCAACCGTCATTAACAACTACAATTAAAAAAATGGAAGCTGATTTAGGTTACGACCTATTTATGAGAACTACTAAAGATATAAAAATCACTGAAAAAGGCATTCATTTTTATAATTATGCTCAACAACTCATTCAGAATTATCATCAAACTATCGAAAAAATGTATGACCTCAATATGGGCCATGCGCCTAAAATCAAACTCTCAATTTTGGAATCTGCAAATCAATGGATATCACAAGTTGTCTCTATACACTTAAAAAATAATCAAAATCAAACTTATTTAGTATCTGAAGTACATGATCAAAGCAAAATATTAGAGCAATTAATTAATTTTGAAAACCACTTAGCATTGACGAATGAACAAATTCATCATGAAGATATTAAATCTATATCATTATATAAAGAATCCTATGTAGTTATAACACCTAAAAATGCTTTTCCAGATAAAAAAATAACGTCTATTAAATCATTACCATTAATTTTACCAACTAAAAGGTCTCAAGTACGTAAACACTTGGACGATTATTTTACGCGTATGAACATACATCCAAACATCATCATGGAAGTAGATCGTTTTGAAGCGGCAACTAACTTTGTACACAGAGGGCTAGGGTATGCTGTAATCCCTCGTGTCTATTACCAATCATTTAACGCCCGTGATTTAGACGCTTTGGAAATGCGTCCTAAACTAGGTCGTTCTATTTATATAAACTACTTAAAAAAAAGAAAGCACTCTGAACGAGTACTTTCTTTTATAGACCAATGTATTGACTATTGGGATATTAGAGAATAAAGTGATGTAAAAAATTAGCAGACAATTTCGCAGTCCTATTATCAATATCATATTTTGGATTGGTTTCAGCAATGCTAATTGTTGAAACTTTTTCGTGTGGAATGATACGTTTAGCTAATTCAAGTACCATATGGGGAGATAATCCTAAGACAGCATTTGCACTAACGCCTGGAGCAAATGCACTATCAATTACGTCCATACAAATTGTAAACATAATCACATCATGTTTATGTAAAAAGCGATCTATTTTATCTTTAATTGGAGGAGAAATTTGATGTAATAGTTCATCAGAATATACAAAACCTATATCTTTTTCTTTAGCATAATTAAAGAGTGCTTGAGTATTACCGCCTTGTTGAATACCCAACACTAAATACTCAGCATTATTATCTTGTTCTAAAATTTGTCTAAAGCTTGTACCAGACGTTGAACCTGCCTCTTTTCTTGTATCAAAGTGAGCATCAATATTAATAACTCCTATAGAAGCGTCTGGAAATACTTCACGCGTTCCAAGATATTGTGCATATGCTATATCATGGCCACCACCTAATAAAAAGGTTTGATTGTGTCTTTGGATTGATGTCGCAACGTAATGTGCAAACTCTTGCTGTGTTTCTTCTAAAGTGTCATGATCGTGCTCCACATTTCCATAATCGTAAATTGAGCACTCTCCCAAAAGTGGCAGATTAGCAAAATTCTGTTTGATTGCATCTGGGCCTAATTTAGCTCCTATTCTACCTTTATTAAGTTCAACACCTTTGTCTACTGCATAGCCTAACAATCCAACACCATGACGTGCTTCATCGTATACATTTTCAATATTACGAAATTGTATTGTTTGGAAATGCCTAAACTCTGTTTTCTCTGTTTCACTATCAATTCTTCCTGTCCATAAATCGCGTTGTGCTAATTTATACATAGTGATCCCCCTTTTGAAACTATATTGACACTTAAAGTATACGCTTACACTTTTCTCAATTCAATTTATAATTATCTTTACCCACTTGCTTCATAAATAATTAAAAATGATTATATAAAAATTTTCAAAAACTGACAACTTAAGCTCATCTATTACATTTCAATCATAAATATTTGAATTTATTTTATTTCTTGCTGAGAAGTATGTATAATTAGAAATAAATTATTTTTCTGAACCCTATTGGAGGTTACATAATGAATACAAAACGTATACCAGGTTTTCAATGGGCAATGATGATATTTATTTTCTTCATTATTGCTTATACAGCACCTATTATACTTAAAGATTTTCAAAGTACTATTTCGTTTAAAACGTTTGTTTTTGACTTAAGCAGTATAGCACCGTTTATTGCTGCATTAATATGTTTAATTGTTTTTAGACATAAAAAAGCACAGATAGGTAGCTTAAAATTATCAATCGGATTAAAAGTTATTGAGCGCATTATTTTAGCACTTGTACTACCATTAATTATTTTTATTATATCTATGGTGTGCTTCAATGTTTTTGCAGATAGTTTTGTACTTTTACAACAAGAAGATTTATCTGTTTCAATTCCAACAATTATTATTGGCCAACTTATTATGGCCTTCTTAATTGAGTTTGGTTTCCGTTCTTATTTACAACATATCGTTGAAACAAAAATGAATACTTTTATCGCATCTATTATCGTTGGCTTTATGTTCGCGATATGGAACATTAACCTTACTTTCAGTTTTGAATACACTGCTTACAGTTTTCTTTATTATTTCGCATTCTCTATGATTATTGGTGAGCTTATTCGTGCAACAAAAGGACGTACAATATACATCGCAACTATTTTCCATGCAATGATGTCATTGGGACTTGTTTTCCTTTTCAACGAAGAATTAGGTGAGGTATTTGCAATGAAAGTAATCGCCTTATCTACAAGTGCAGTTGCAGTCGTATATCTTCTAATAACACTTATCCTTCGCACAATCCTTTACTTCTTTACGAAACGTAGTTTAGATGAAGTGGATGAAAACAACTACCTTGATCACGTTAACGAAACATCTGAAAATGATGCTCAAACAAATGATGAAGGTGATAAAAGTCACAGCCAAACACAATCAGCGGAGTCAACTAAATCGAATGTAAAAGAAGCTGGCGCAGGTGTCGGTGCAACTCAAAACAAGAATCGTCAAACACATGACACACATTCACCAACCTCAACACAATCATTAGATAACGACATAGAGACAAGGTCTTCTTCGTCAAATACTGAAACAGATAAACAAAAACATGAATCAACGGAATCACAACATTTAAATGATGAAAACAGCACAATTCATGAAGACGAAACACGTGACACTGTTCAATCTAATAACGACGATAATAATTCGAATAATTTAACCAATAATTCGGTTGAAGCGTCTACAGAAAAAGTAAATCATAATTCAATAAACAGCAAAGAAGAACCATTAAAATCAAATGCACGTTATTCAACTGACCGTAAATCATCAGCAGTGAGTAATGCTAAGGCATCAATTGCTAATGAAAATCAGACTGAGGATACATCGCGTACTTCAACGAAATCAAATACAACTAAAGCCACAACAAAAGATGATACTCAGTTGAATAAAAACGCTAAGCAAAAACGTACTCGCTCTCCTTTTAACCTTAAAAGCAAACGTCGTCATCGTCGTTAATGAATCGATATATACAAATATAACAAAAAGCGTAGGCTCCCATATTAGGAACCTACGCTTTTTAAATATACTTACTTTTTTACTGCTTACTTTTCAATAAGTTTTACGCCATCTTGAGTACCGATAATAATTTGATCAGCAACATCTAAGAAATACCCTGTTTCTAATACACCAACAAGATGGATCAAATAATCATGCAATTCATAAGGATCAATATTATCATTGAGTGATAAATCTAATATATAGTTACCATTATCCGTTATAAAAGGCGATTCTTCAATGCTACGTCGCTCTACGACAATCTTACCTTTGCCATATACTTCAATCTCTTTAGCAACAAGAAGCCAATTAAATTGGTCTACTTCAACAGGAAGTTTAAACGTCTGACCTAAATAATCTACACATTTACTATCATCTATTAATACGATAAATCGTGCTGCCATAGCATCAATTACTTTTTCTCTAAATAGTGCGCCACCGCCACCTTTTATAAGGTTTAATTGCTCATCTACTTCATCAGCACCATCGATAGCCACATCTATTTTATCTACTTCATTAACGTTGATTACTTTAATTCCTAATTCTGTAGCAATACGCGCTGTATTCTTTGAAGTGCATACTCCTGTAATATCAATTTGTTCTTTTTCTAATTTTTCGGCAATCTTTGGAACGAGTAGTTCAATTGTGGAACCAGAGCCTATTCCAACAAACATGCCATCTTTAATTTGGTCTAGTGCATCATCAAATGTACTTATCTTCAACTGTTTTTTATCCATAATGCTTCCCCTTTACACAGAGTAATTTTATCTTTATTGTACATTAATTTTATACAAATACCTAGTTGAAATATGTAATATCTAGCTTAAATAGAAGTTTACTTGCATATTTAGAAAATTGTTTTAAAATAATAATCATTAAATTACTCGGGGAGGATTCTCATTATGAAATATGCTTTAGACGCCATTGCTACAGGTAAAATACAGGATTTATCCTATAGTGAAAAAAGACCTATGCGTTCAGCTTTAAACAAAGAAAAATTTAGCGGACAAATGTGGCTTTCAAAAACTGGCTTTATAGAAGACGAACAAGAATATAAAGGACATGGTGGGCCAGATAAAGCATTGTGTCTTTATAGTAAAAAGAACTACAAATTATGGCAAAATGATGTATCTAAATTACCCGACTATGCTATGTTTGGTGAAAATTTGACTGCAGTTGATTTAGACGAAGAAGATATCTATTTTGGCGATCAGTTTCAACTAGGAGATACAATTGTAGAAGTTTCTGAGATTAGAGAGCCGTGTTGGAAAATTCAAGAAAAATATAAAATTCCCAATTTAGTTAAACGTATGTCACGTTCATGTAAAACAGGCTTTTATTTAAGAATTATCAAAGAGGGATATGTAGAGTCATCAGCAAACCTAGAATTAATACATAGTCCAGATATACCGCAACCACTATCAGTTTTTGAATTAAACGACATATATTATAATGATAATAAAAATATAGCACGTTTAAACAAAGCCATAAATAATCCTTACCTTACTGACGAAAGAGTTACAAAGCTTCAAAAATTATTAAGACGAGCAGAGACATAATGAAATACAAAAACGAAGCATTCCTCCATACGAGGAATGCTTCGTTTCTTATTCAAACAATTTATTATATTTCTTTTTCATAAATTTTATAAGACGTTTTTGAATAATAAGGTTGATTCGCTTCCATAATAGAGGGAGCTTTATCACCTAACAAATTAATATCATTGGGTATACATTGTGTCTCAAGTGTAAACCCTGAGTGCGCCTTGTAGATATTAAAATCACTTTGCCAACCTGATGTATTATTGAACGTGAAAATCACGACATTTGGCATGTCTGTATTTACAGTTAGTTTAAAACGTTTGTTTTCAACGGTCATTTCATTGCCGCCGATATCAAATGGATGGTCAACACCACCAAAACGTTCCATTTGTGATTTAACAATCGGATGTTCACTGTTAAAGATATCTTTAAATTGAATGTTTTCTTCTTTAAAAGTGTCTACTAAATCAATCGGTTCCAAACTCTCAACAATATTATCGTCACCTAAGAGATACATATCTAATTTTGAACTAGATATACTATGGTTATCAATGACATTGTTGTCTCTGTTCAAATTAAAGTAAACATGGTTCATTGGATTAAATAAAGTTTTCTCTGTTGATGTAGCTTTGTATTCAATTGTCCATTTATGGTCAACGTCATAAGTATGAATAACTTCAAGTTCTATATCACCAGGAAAATGGTCATCAATACTTTTTATTGTTGTAGTAAAAACAACTTTTACTTGCCCAACTTGTTCATGAATTTCATATTCAAAGAAACGTGTCCCGATACCATTCGGCCCACCATGAATATTATGTTCGCCATTATTTGCATCAAGTTGATATGTCTTACCATCTAATTCGAAAGTGGCATTTGCAATTCTACCACCGTAACGTCCAATTGTAGCTCCAAAATGAAATGGGTTTTCTTCATAGAATTCATCAGCTTCTACAACGTTACCAAGTACGATATTATTATCATCGTACTTCCATGAGACAATTCGTGCTCCAAAATTTGTAAAAACAATCTTCGTTTCTTCGTTATCGATTTTAATTAAATCAATACCATTACTTTGACTTTCTACTTTTGCAAACATCATCAATTACTCCCTTTCAAACCAAACATTCTCAAATACTAATATTAGGTTTTATCATGACTAACTATATCACATACAAATTTAGCCTATTACACACATCTTGAGGGGGTCCTACATTGTATATAAGCCATATCAACTATGCTCGTATAAAATGAAATCACGTATCTACTACAGTAATTTCTAAGCATATTAATTGCAGTGATCAATCCCTATTACATACAGCGCTATTAAGTGTAGCGATTTCAATATAAATAATTATGTATCCCTCAAAAACAAATTAACTTATTAAGCCCCTACTACTCATAGCAAAAACAAAGTATGAATATGTTATACTTCCCTTTACTTCACTTACTCTCTTATATTGTAACAATTTATTCACATATTTATCTATACTAATCGTTAATTTTAATAAATAATCTTAGAAATTGTTATACTTTTTCTATAATCATAAAAACTTCATCTAAATTTTCATTCTATAATATTTTAACATAGTTGAATTCTTCTTTATTCTACTACTTAATTTATATAAGTACTTCGCCTTTTTATTTCAATAACAAATTACCCCGATTCTTAATCAACATTTGATGGATATACTTTATTTACAATTGCCAAAATATCTCAATATAAAAGACTGTCACCTTGTGTCTAGCCGGTGACAGTCTTACATCGCTGATTTATCAACACTATTTCTTATTAAATACACGTTTCACAGAACTGATAAAACCTTTATCAAAACTCAATATCGTATCTTTATAACTACGTACGGCAATCCATAGTAAAATAAAAATAGTAATTATAGATAAAATCATGCTTATTACAATTTCCCATACTGCTACTTCTAACGTTGAGGCACGTACAAACATAATAAATGGTGAAATTAAAGGTATAAAACTTGTGATTTTAACTAATAGTGTATCTGGATTCATCACACTGAAAAAAGAAATATAGAATGCGATCATACTTATTAATGTTATCGGCATTAAAGATTGATTAATATCTTCAATACGTGCAGTAATAGAGCCTAATATTGATGCTAAAATCACATATGAAAGTATTCCAATAATTAATGACATAATACCAACGATTGTTAATTGCAGTGTGAGTTCATTTGGTTCGATATCAAAACCTTTTAATAGATCTCCAATATCAAAAATTAAGAACATGATTATACCTGCTGCTACAAATATAGCAATTTGAGTTAATGCCACTGAAATGACACCTGCTATTTTTGCAAGGATATGGGTCACAGGTGAAACACTCGTAATTATCATTTCAATAACACGTGATGTTTTCTCAGTAGCAATCTCCATAGCCACTTGGCTCGCATAATTGATAATGATAAAGAACATCAACATTATCCCAACATAAACGATAATTGTATTAAATCCTTTTTGTTCCTCACTTAAATTTGAGCCATTTGTATTATCTGTTATAACTTCAGAAGTGACTTTACTTTTAGATTGCAACTGTTTTAACTCATCTTGTGATAAGTTTAAATTAGCTGCAACAAGCTGCGTTTGTATTGTTGTTAAACTTGCTTGTAACTTTTGTTTATCTTGTTCGGAAACTGAATCTTTATTTAAAATTTTTCCTAAGACTTTATTATCGCTTGTTTTAATAATATAAGCTTTGTCTAATTTTTCATTTTTTACTTGTGATTTTGCTTCACTCTCTGATACCTTTTTGAATTTGGCTCCTTCATCTAAAGTATCACCTTGGGCTTGAATCATTTTAAAAACCTGATTCTCTTTTGTGACAACGCCAACTTTATCAGGACCATCATCAAACATATCTAAAATTTTATTTATATTCGCGGCAGCTAACATTAGTACAATAACAATAGAAGTAAAGATAATAAATGATTTCGCTTTGACTTTACTTTTATAAGTAAGTGAAAACGTGGCAAAAAATTTATCCATTGAGGTCGCCTACCTTTGCTATAAAAATTTCATTTAATGATGGTTCTACGACTTGGAATCTTTTAACGAAACCATATTGTGTAACAACGTTATATACTTTTTCAGCAATGTCCTCTGTTTCAATCATCGCTTTAATCTCTCGTTTCGTTCTATCAACATGTAACACACCACTAATGTCATCGATTTCAGGCATTTTATGTTCTGTCTCAATAACAACGCTTTTATTACCATGATTTGCTTTCACTTCATCTATAGGTCCTGAAACAACAAGCTCTCCGCGGTTTAAAATACACACGTTATCACACAATTCTTCTACATGTTCCATTCTATGAGAACTATATATAATCGTCGTACCAGCTTCATTTAAATCTTTAACAGCTGCTTTTAATAGCTCTACATTCACTGGGTCAAGTCCACTGAATGGTTCATCTAAAATTAATAATTCAGGATTATGTAACATACTTGCTAACAATTGTATTTTTTGTTGGTTTCCTTTAGACAATGCTTCAATTTTCTTTTCTCTATTTTCTTGAATGTCAAACCGATCTAACCAGTAGTCTACCGCTTTTGTAATCTCTTTAGATTTCATTCCTTTTAAAGTAGCTAAATAACGTAATTCATCTTCTACTTTCATCTTAGGATGTAATCCACGCTCTTCAGGCAAATAACCAATATGATTATATGAAGATTTATCAATGGGTTTATTATTGTATGTAATTTCACCTTCAGTAATTGGTGTCAAACCTAATATCATTCTGAAAGTCGTCGTTTTACCAGCACCGTTTCTACCTAAAAAGCCTAGCATTTTACCTTGCTCCAAAGACAAAGAAATATCATTTACAGCGGTAAAATTCTTATATCTTTTAGTTACATGTTCAATGTTTAATGACATTGTGCTTCGACCCCTCTCTCAATAAAATATATACTTTGATAATACCATTACATCAATCAAAGTTACATTTCTTTTTTTATTCACGTTCATGATTGGTTCTCTATTATATATAAACAGAAAAGCTGCTACCATTCATTTGTGCGGCAACAGCTTGTTTTTTTTATTCTTTGTAGTCATCTCATTTAATTCTCAACGTTTAATCAAGTAATTTATTTTCATAATAATCATCTTCTTTTTGGTTTCCAGTAGTACTCGGAGGGAGATGATTACCGTATTTATGACTTGAACCATATTTATTTGTTTTTCTCTTACTATCCAAGCAACAAATAACTAAACAATATATTCCGAAAATCATATAAATCAAATAAGTTAGCATCAATGTAAGTATGCTAGATATATTTGTATACTCAGGATCTACTAAATTTATAATTGTAATAATGAAATAACTAACAATTAATATACAAAAATATAAAAGCGGTATTAGCATACTTCTACCAGTATCGTGAAATCTTCGAATTAATAATGACCAATTTGGAATAAATGTCGCTAAACCATAAATGACAAGATATATAAAAGAAACAAGTAATAAAATACCACCTACTGCTGTGAGTTCACCTGTGTAAGAGGATATGCCTGAAATCAACATAATTAAACCTACAATAAACAATATCATTGCCGGTATCATAAAAATGATATGCCATAATATCATATACCAATACTCACTACGACGAGAACGTCCTTTAAAATTAATATAATTTTTCCAGAATAATTTTAATGCTTGAACAAAACTAATTTTCCGTTCCATATTTTCCCCTCCTCTCATTTACTAAAGATAATTTTAAATTCGCTTTAAACTTTGATACATTAGATATAAATTCTTTAATTATCTTATTAAGTTTAGTGTAACAAACTATTTTAAAAGTGGTAACACAATTTTACTTATTTCAAAAAAGCTTTTAATATAATTAATTTTTTAAAACTATAAAATGGAGGATTAACCAATGGATTTTTTACGTCGTGATACAATTTCTATTGCTAAAGATTTATTAGGTGTTAAAGTCATTTTCCAAGACGAACTTGAAACCTTTACTGGATATATCGTAGAAACTGAAGCATATGTCGGTAAAAATGATCAAGCTGCTCACGGTTATAATGGAAAAAGAACACCTAAAGTAGAATCACTGTATAAAAAAGGTGGGACAATCTACGCTCATGTTATGCATACACATCTTTTAATCAATTTTGTCACACAAGAAGAAGGTGAACCTGAAGGTGTCTTAATTAGAGCAGTAGAACCTGATGAAGGCATTGAGACAATGCAGTTAAATAGAGGTAAAAATGGATTTGAATTAACAAATGGTCCTGGTAAATGGACAAGAGCTTTCAATATCCCAAGACATTTAGATGGTTCCCGTTTAAATGAAGGTCGCCTTTTAATTGATACTAAAAATCGTAAATACCCACGTGCTATTGACGAAAGTGGACGAATTGGTATTCCAAATAAAGGTGAATGGACATTTAAACCGCTTCGTTTTACAGTAAAAGGTAATCCTTATGTATCAAGAATGCGCAAGTCTGATATGGAAAATCCAGAACATACTTGGAGAAAATAAACCAGTCACATTGTAAGACAAAAGGAGTCTCCCAAGTTTCTGGAAGACTCCTTTTTTACCTTTATTCATAAATCAATATTAGTTAATAGAATTTATTTCAATTTTTTATCTCTATCCAATAAACCAAATTGAATTGTGATAACCGTACAAATAACAAAAATGACTGGATAGAATGAGTATTTCAACACTTCTAAATATGAAACATCTCCATATTGTTCTACCATTAACATCCCACTATCATGTGGTAGTACCATCAACGCACAACAAGCGAATATATCTAATAAACTGGCCATCCTTTTAGGAGGCACTTTATATTCATCACCTATCTCCTTAGCAATAGGTGATGAAATAATAATTGCTAATGTATTATGTGACAGTGCAGCAGAAAGAACACCTGACATCATACTGATTACATATTCTGCACTTTTTCGTCCAGTTGCCTTACGTTTCATACCTTGAATGATCCAGTCCACACCACCATAGTAGCGTATTAAAGCTACTAGTCCAGATACCAAGAATGCTACTAAGAAAATATTAAACATACTCTCCATACCTTCTCCAATGGATTTGGTGAATTGGAAAATCCCCAATTGACCTTGAACCAAACCTAAAAGTCCTGCCATCCCAATACCTATAATAAGAACAAGTATCACATCTAAACCTGCAATAGCTGCGATTAACACAAACAAATAAGGTAAGATATTAATAAAATTGAAACTTAAATCACCTTCTACTTTTCCTGTACCTCCAACTATGGCATACAATACAACTGTGATTAATGCTGCGGGTAAAGCAATGAAAATATTCATTTTAAACTTATCTTTCATCTTCGCACCTACGCCATTCGTAGCTGCAATTGTAGTATCGGAAATGATAGATAAGTTGTCTCCAAAATACGCCCCCGCAATGACAGCAGCGCCAGCAGCTGCCACACTTAAGTCTGCAGCTTGCGCTACTGCTACGCCCACAGGAATAAATGCCGCTTGAGCCCCTGTAGATGTACCTAATGTTAAAGCTGCAAAGCCACTCATTACAAAAATTCCTGGAATGAGTAAACTTGGTGGTATCACAGAAAGTCCCATGTTTACCATCGCATCTTTTCCGCCCATTTCCGAAGTCACTGTTGAAAAAGCACCAGCAAGCAACAAGATTAACCCAAGATTTACTATCCCTGAATTTCCTGCATGTTCAGTAAATATTTGTACCTTTTTTGTAAACTTTGTTTTTCTATCATAACATGTCCAAGCTATGACGATACCAATAAAAATTGCGACATGTCTTGGTAATTGATCAAATGCGTCTTCTTTTCCCATAATTGTAAAGGTGATGCCTACGCCAATATATAACACCAAAAATATAACTAATGGTAATAACGCTAAAGCACCGTACTGTTTATTACTTCTCAAAGATTCATCCATACACTTACCTCCTTATACCCTAGTATTTACATATGATATATAATATATCAAAAATAGTTAAAAGTCATTGTAAAAAACTCAATCTTTTCCAAATAATTATATTAACGTTATACCCTATTTAAAAGGTTAATTGGTACTTTTCTAATACATTACACGTTATTTGAATGTAGTTAAATCTTAAAACGAAGTGTTAAATTACACAAAAAATTTTATATATGTCAGAATTTAATTTTTTTCTAGCATTATCTTGTATAACAATGTAAAATAGATAGTATGGACTTTTGTAAGCACTTTCTTGTTTTAATGCAAATAGTGCTTATAAATCACAATTTAGGAGAGATTTATTTGTAAAATGAGGGGGAATGAAAATGCTTGAATTAGATGCTATTACTACATTAGCACTTGCCTGTATTTTATACCTTTTAGGGGTATATATAGTTAATCATATCGCAATTTTAAAGCGATTATGTATTCCGGCACCAGTCATTGGTGGTTTGTTATTCTCAATACTCGTTGCTATATTACAATCAACGAATATTATAACAATAAAATTAGACTCTGAATTTCTTCAGAATTTCTTTATGCTTGCATTCTTTACAACAATTGGACTAGGCGCATCATTAAAATTACTTCGCCTAGGTGGGAAAGTACTCAGTTCCTATTTTCTTTTTTGTGGTGTGCTTGCCATATTCCAAAATATTATTGGTGTATCTTTAGCTAAAGTTTTAAATATTCCTCCATTACTTGGACTGACAGCTGGTTCAATGTCAATGGAAGGGGGACACGGAAATGCTGCAGCCTATGGACAAACTGTCCAAGACATGGGTATTGATTCAGCATTAACAGCTGCCTTAGCGGCGGCCACACTGGGACTTGTTGCTGGTGGCTTAATTGGTGGTCCTGTAGTTAAATATTTAATTAATAAATATAATCTAAAACCACAAAACGCAGAAGAAACAACAAAAGATTATAGTAGTATGAAATCAAATGAATATCTAAAAAATCGTATGTCACCTACCACGATTTTCCTTCTACAATTTTCAGTTGTAGCTATCTGTATGGCTATCGGTTCTTATTTAGGTAATACATTCTCAGAACTAACAAGCATTAATATTCCTGTCTATGTAGGAGCAATGTTCATCGCAGTGATTATACGTAATATCTCAGAATTTAATAATTTAAATCTTATTGATATGAAAATTGTCGATAGAATCAGTGATGTTTCTCTAAGTTTATTCTTATCTATAGCACTAATGAGTATTCAACTAACTGAAATTTATCAATTAGCAATCCCATTGATTATTATCGTATTAATACAAGTTTTATTTATTGTGTTGTTCTCAGTGTTTATTGTTTTCCGTGGTCTAGGTAAAAACTATGATGCTGCAGTTATGATTGGTGGCTTCATCGGTCATGGTTTAGGGGCTACTCCTAACGCAATGGCAAATTTAGATGTGATCACCAAAAAATTTGGTGCATCACCTAAAGCATACCTTGTCGTTCCAATCGTCGGCGCGTTCTTAATAGATTTACTTGGTGTGCCAATTGTTACAACATTTATTAATATATTTGGTTAAATTATAAGCGATGCTTACGATATAGAACCAAGAATATTAAAAACTCAATAATCTAATCAAAGGATGGTTTCTATTTCAATAATTATAGTAACCATCCTTCTTTTATTTAAAGCCAATTTGATAATATATAAACAATAAGCGGGCACTTAGATTACTACAATCCAAGTGCCCGCTTTTATAGTTTATAATTCATATTTCAGTAGTCTTTAATTATCTAATATCTAGACCTCTTTGTGCAATCCATGATTCTAGTTTAGGTCCAAAAATCATTTGTGTTTGTTGTAAATCTTTAATCGTTGGCGCATCGAGCATCGTCATAATTTTCTTCATATGCTCAGTAAATTGCTCTGTATAATGAAGTGTCTCAGTAATACCATGGTTTTCCACTTGATTTAAAAATGGTCTCGACATGCCAACAGCGCTCGCACCTAACGCAATACTTTTCACAGCGTCTAACGGCGTTCTCACACCACCACTTGCTAATATATCCATATCCTGTTGATGTGATGTACTTTCTAGTAAAGATTCAACTGTTGTTTGTCCCCATAAGCCAAGATAATCCATATCTTTATATGTTCGTCTTTCATTCTCAATATCTACAAAGTTTGTACCGCCTCGGCCACTTACATCTACGTAACGGATACCAATTTCATACAATTGTTTGATTGTTTCTTTACTCATTCCAAATCCCACTTCTTTAACTATGACAGGCACATCTACGTGGGCTACAATCTGTGCTAAATTTTCCATCCACGTAGAAAACGTTCTATTACCTTCTGGCATCACTAATTCTTGAGGTGCGTTCACATGGACTTGGAGTGCTTGTGCATCCAATAATTTTACTGATTCAACAGCTTTATCGACAGGAACATCTGCCCCCACATTACTAAATATAATACCATCAGGATTTGTTTCCCTTACTACACTAAATGAAGGAATCATTTTGCTATTACGTAAAGCTGCGTGAGTAGAACCAACAGCCATAGCCATCCCTGTTTCCCGTGCAATAATTGCTAACTTCTCATTGATTTGTTTTGTCCATTCACTGCCGCCTGTCATGGCATTAATATATAGCGGTTGCTTCAGCGTAAAGTCCTTCAATTCACTTTGAATATTAACATCATCTACATTAATGTTAGGAATTGAATGATGGACAAATCTTATCTCATCAAAATCTGAAATCGTAGCATCTTCTTGTGCCATCGCTATTTCTACGTGTTCATTTTTTCTTTGTTCTCTTTTGTTATCACTCATCTTTTGCCCTACTTTCAATCCTTATTATGTTTATACTTTTATTTAAAACCATTTTTCTCTTTTAAAATAAACCATGCTTCCAATACTTATTATTAACATTATCGCAAGTACAATATAATAACCATAGTGCCATTTTAATTCTGGCATATTTGTAAAATTCATTCCATAGATACCTGTGATTAGCGTTAGAGGTAAAAACACCACTGATACTAAAGTTAGTATTTGCATAATACTATTCATTCTATAATAAGTGTATGATGCATAATTCTCTCTTATTTCATCTGTCATTTCTTGTGTCAATTTAATTATATTTTCTTGTTTTATCATATGATCGTCTATATGTTGAATATACATATGATTTTTGTTATCTACAAGTAATTGACTACTTTCTTTTATATTACTTACTAATTCTCGCATAGGGTATATAATACGCTTTAATTTTATAATTTTCGAACGTATTTTAAATATATCATCCATTATCTTTTTCGTTGAACTAGTATGCACCTCTTCGTCTTCAAAATCATAGACTTTATTTTCTATATCATATATAAGTTCAAAATAACTATCTACTACTCCATCTAAAATATAGAGTATAACATCAGAAACATCTAACTCTGAATCAAACTGTTTTGAGACATACCCTTCAATTTCTTGTAATATATCAAATGATTTATGATGATATGTAATTAACATGTTGTCCTTAATAAATAAGTTTAAAACTTTATCCCCTTTATATTCTTCATCAATACTATGAAAAACTAGATACTGGTAATTATCATAAACTTTGTATTTGGCTCTTGGAGTACCATTGACCGTGTCGTCGATTTCAAGTTTATTAAAGTTAAAATACGACTGTAACATATCATTTTCTTTTTCAGTTGGATCATTAAAATCATACCAAATAAAGGTTGCTGATTTTGGTATTTCTTTTAAGTCATTCACTTGTGTTAGAGATTTTTCGGAAGTCTGGTATTTAATTGTGATACTCATAGTTACCCTCCTCAAATCATTTTCTCTATTCTACCATGAAATATACAGTATGTATGGTTTAGATCTTTTTAATATTTCTGCTTTAGAAAATGCATTTACATGTTAAAATTTATTTATTACTTTTGTTTTATTAACTAAGGAGTTGTTTTCATGATAAAGCCTTTCACCATTAGACAATCGGTCTCTAATGATATGATTGACCACAATGGACATGTACATGATGCAAACTATAATATGGTTTTCAGCGATGCAATTAACCAATTTAATTATCAACATGGTTTGTCATTACAAGAAAGACAACAATTAAATTTTACAATATTTACAGTAGAAGAACATACGTCCTATCTATCAGAATTAATTGAAGATGATGAATTTCACATCACAATTTATGTGTACAATTATGATGCGAAAAGAGTACATTTCTTTTCATTTATGCATAAAACAGACAACACAATCGTTGCGACAAATGAAGCAATGATGCTGGGTATTGATAGAGCGACTAAGAAAGCTGCGCCTTTCCCTCCACAATACTTAAATCAAGTGGTTCATTACTATGATAACCAACCATCTATCGAATGGCCAAAGCAATTAGGTCACCGTTTAAATATTCCACAATAAGGAGATGTATTTTTTATGTCACAAAGTATAAGGGAAAGAGTACAATTACAACTTTATGATTTATTTGATAACACTAAATTTGAATTAAGTGAACTCAATCAAAATAAAAACCTCGTTATTAACGGACCTGATAGTAAACTTATTAAACGTGGTTTAGATATAAGTTATCTGCAAGGTCAAAAGAAATCAATTGATGCTATCCATACACTTTTAACAGCTTATACAGATGATGCTACGTTTATTGACCATTTTCATAATTATACTAAGCTAACTTCATTAGAGTTTGAAACATCAGCCTCTCAATTTCAATCACTCACTGAGCCACAAGATGAGTTTGAAATATTTTTAGCAAACCATTACAAGTTAATGGGCCAAAAACTAATTATCGATACCATTAATACAATTATAGATAATTAAACATAGTAAAACAGTTCCATCCCTATAATGTTTGGAACTGTTTTATTTTCGTATTAGCTATTTAACCGTTGGAAATATCCCTTATCCCAGTTTTGCATATTACTTTGATTATACATCAATAGTATTTACAATTTGTTTAACAACTTTATGAGATTCCCTAATAGGTAACAATTCAAATGCATGGACCATATTTTTATATTCGAAAAAATGGATTGGCTGATGATCATCTTCTAATATACGAACTAATTTCCTCATGTCAGGATAATATATTTCACGCGTACCTCCAAACATAAATATAGGTGGTAATTTTATTAAATCACCATTCATGGGAGAAATTTTAGGATCATCTAAAGATAAATCTTTAGACCAATAGCGCATAATTTTCTTAACACCATATTTATCAAGAATGACATCTTTCTTTTCTAATTCTTCCGTTATCTCTTGATTGATTAAACGCGCATCTAACAACGGTGAAAGTAAATATAATTTGTTGGGTAGAGGCTGTCGTTGTTGTTGCAACTGTTGTACAAAACTTAGCGCCAATGCGCCGCCTGTGCCATCACCCATAATAATGATATCCTCGCTATTTACTTCAGACAACAGCTGATTATAAACTTCAGAAATAGCCGCGTACGTATCTTCAATATGATATTCTGGCGTTTTAGGATAAATGGGCATAACAATTTCATGTAACGTACTTAATGCAAGTTTATCCATCAATCTCCAATGGAATGCAGAGGGTTGTAACACATTATAACCCCCATGCAAATATAATATTTTTTTATTGCGGCTATGTCTAAAACAGAATCTAAACACCTGCATGTCCCCCATAAATTGTTTATCTAAATCTGATTTTACATTTAAGGTTTCTGGTTGTGTATGTTTTTTCCCATTTGCCTTCATTCTTTTTTCTATAAACTTTTCAAAATCTTGGTCACTTTCAAAGATAATTGATCTATGTGGCAATAAATATTTGTTGATAAATTTTGTTGTTAATCTTGATTTCATTCATAATCAACCCAATCTCTATTTTAATCAGCAATTCATTAGTTTTCGTAAATATAATGTTGTATTTAAAAATAATTTTTATGGTAAAATTAATACAATGACATAAAAATGAGGATATAATATAATGTAAGTAACTTAAAATTTCTTTATTTAAATGTTAGTTAATTTAAAATATACCCTAGCAATAATTAAAATGTATCAGTTATTAAACATTATAACAAAGTAAATGTCATAAAATAAGCAGATGCTAATATAATGTTTGGAAAGGAGTAGCTTATGGCCGAAAAAAACAAACCTTTTACAGATTTTGAGCATACCCTCACAAGCGAACCCATGCATAGAGGTTCTCGTTATGGCAAAAAGAAAAAATCTTGGGTAAATTTAATTATCCAGGTTATTGTATTTATATTAGTTGCAATATCTGGCTACAGTATGTACAAAGAACCTATTTTCGATTTGGTATTTGTAAAGGAAACTATTAACTTCCAGCAACTTACAAACTTTCAAGAAACTGTAAACAACTTCACTAACCTTAATATTAATGTTGATAGTATCGATAATTTACAAACAAGCATCGATCGTTTAATTTTAGTGTTTTATGTGTTTTTTATCGCTTGTATACTCAGCTTAATTTTAACTATCTTTACACTTATATTTAATAGAACAGCATTAAAAATCGTTAATATGTTAGTAATTGCTATTATGTTAGTGATTACATTTGGTTTTTCTTACTTGATTAAAAATATGGCTAGACGAATTGCCGATTCGATGAATCAATATTATGTCTCTGTTAAGCCTAATGATATTTTAATTGAAGCAGATGCCATCCATAATGCACTCATTCTGTTAGGATGTAGTATTGCGTTGATATTAATTAGTCTGTTCTTTAGAAACCGTTTAGCGCGCATCCGTACCTAATTATAAAAAGGGCTCCCAAATTTTGGGAGCTCTTCTTGTAATTAAATTAATTAATTTTCTTTTGAAACGTAATGGTCTTTACCTTTTAAGAAAAGACTTAAGAAAAAGGCCAGTGCACTTAAACCTGTAGCTATTAAGAAAGCACTATTAACGCCATTGATTGACGCTAGTTTCTGTACAAACTCTAGTACTTGAGATGTTGCCATTTGCTCCCCACCCAATGATTGCCCTAACTCTCGTAAACGGTCCTTAATAAATGGATAAGTTGTATCCAAATCTTGAGAATATGAAGCAATATGTTCAGTTGTTTGTGTTGACATAACAGTTACTAATAATGCTGTTCCTATGGAGCCTGCTAATTGTCTTAACGTATTTGACAAAGCATTACCATGCGAAATTAAACGTTGTGGTAATGCGTTCATACCTGCCGTCATAATTGGCATCATGATAAAACTCATACCTAATGAACGAATAATGTAAATCACCATTAAATGTCCGTAAGTCGTATTCATATTGAGTTTTGTCAGTTCCCATGTCGCATAAGTCATAATTGCTGTTCCTATTAATGCTAATGGTTTAATGCCGATAGTATCTAATAATTTGCCGGCAATAGGACCCATTAACCCCATTATAAGCGCACCTGGCAGTAATAATAAACCTGATTGAACAGGGGTAAATCCTCTTAAGTTTTGTAAGTAAAGTGGCAAGAGAATCATCCCACCAAATAAACTCATTGTTACGATCATATTGATTACAGTCGTTAACGTAAATCCAGAATATTTAAGCACTTCCATATTAAGCATAGGTACACGCATTGTAATTTCTCTGACTACAAAAGCTATGATAAAAATCACACCTAAAAGCAATGAAATTACTACGAGTGGTGAGCTCCAAGTATTGTTTCCCGCTTCACTAAATCCGTATAATAATGAACCGAAACCAATCGTACTAAAGATAATACCTGGGACATCCGCTTTGGGATTCGTTGTTACTTGGTATACTTTAAACCATACATAAGCAATAGCTAAAGATACAATTCCAATAATAAACATGCCATAAAACATGACATTCCATTGATAGTGTTCAACGATATACCCAGATAAAGTGGGCCCTATCGCTGGAGCTAAAATCATTGCAATACCTAATGTTCCCATTGCTGTTCCACGTTTTTCTGGTGGAAAAATAGTCATAAACACATTTGTACCCAACGGCATTAAAACACCCGCACCAATAGCTTGTAATACACGTCCTACCATCATAACTTCAAAAGTGCCAGATACTCCACAGACGAGTGAACCAATTGTGAATAATGTCATTGCTACTAAAAAGAGCTTGCGATAAGAATATTTATTAAATAAATAAGCACTAATGGGAATCAATATCCCATTAACTAGCATGAAACCTGTCATTAACCACTGACCGGTATTAGCTGAAATATTAAAATCTGTATTAATTTCAGGTAATGCTACATTAAGCAATGTTTGATTTAAAATTGCGATAAACATACCAAAAATCATCGCAACTAAAACCTTACCTTGTGACGTTCCCTTACCAAACATAAATGAACTATGCTTTGTTTTTAACGTTTCATTGACTTGGGCTTCCCCTGAATTCGATTTTATATTTTCATCAATCGTATGATTTTGTTGTGGTGGTACTTCCGCTTCATGCTCAGAAGTATCAGCTTCATCAATTATATCCGAATGAGATACTCGTTGATGCGTTAAATTATCTTCTGATTTTGAATGTAATGTCATTTCGCTAGATGTTTCATTATTTTTTATTTTAAATTTATATGGATTATTTTCATTAGAAGTACTTTTTTCATGTTTTGAGTATTCCTTTTGTCGTATTGATTGTTTCTTACGTCTTTTGATAATGAAAAGATTCAATAATACGACGAGAATGAATGCTATAACTACATATATAATAATAAAGGTCATCGTCATTTCAAGACCTCCTTAATTTTTATGAATCTTAACTTCAGCATTCATTCCTGGAACAACACTTTTAGATGGTTTTGAATCTAATGATATTTTCACAGGTACAACTTGCGAAACTTTAGTGTAGTTACCATCGCTGTTCGTGGAAGGCATCATAGAAAAACTTGAAGCTGTTGCTTTACCTACTTCTTCTACTTTACCTTTAATTTCAGCATCTTCACCATCAAGTTTGACATTTACATCTTTCCCCTCTTCAACATCAGCAATATCTTTTTCATCAATATTAGCAGTTATGTATAGACCATCTAAATCATAAGCGTAGGCTATTGGCGATCCAGCTTGTGCCATTGAGCCTTCCATTCCTTCTGTTTTTACGATTGTACCATCTTGAGGCATTTTAACATCCATTTTTTGCGGTGCGCCTTCTTCACCTTTCACTGCAATTTCCGCAACTTTGTCACCTTTATTTAACTTGTTGTTATTTTCAATATCAAAAGATTTAATTTCTCCAGATGCTGGCGTTGAAATTTTAATTTGTTCACCATCGACCTTAGCATTATCTGTACTTATAAATCCTGTAGCTTGGTTATAAAAGTGAAAACCAACAACTCCAATAATCACAAGCACTACAATGGTAATGATATTAATTAGCACTATTTTCTTCATTACACTTTCCTCCTATTTGCTTTTAAAAATCACTTTATATATTATAGAGTCATGTAAATTGAAAAAACACCGACACATCTATAAAATGTGTTGGGTAAGTAATCATAGGTATTTTTGAAGGAGATAAAATGAAACCAAAAGCTAAAAGTAAAATTATCCAAAATATGATTACCTTGTTAGAAGAGCATCCATTTGAAAATATCACCATTAAAATGATTTGTGCATACAGTAACATTAACAGAACGACATTCTACGACCATTTTGAAGATAAATATGATTTGTTATCTACAATACAAACATACCACCTACAAAAGTACCTGAGGTTATTAGATATGTTATATAAAAGCTTTAACAAAACAGAAATTCGATACAATAAATTATTAAAGTTTTTCAAGATACTTCTAATATATATCACGCGCCACTATGGTTTCTTCCATGCCATATTCGTTACACATCCTAACCGTGATCTATTTAGTGATTATGTCAATGAGACAAAAGTGACTTATACAAAAATGTTAGATGATTATACGCAAGTCAAAAATATAAGGCAATTTGTCACGTATGCTATTGGAGGTCAAGTTGGTATTATTTATTACTGGATTCGTGAAGGATGTAGTGATTCACCAGGTGAACTTGCGAAAATTTTACTTGCTAATGCTACAAAGTTAGAACGTTAACATATAAAAAAATACTTTCACCAAACAGAAATGGCGATTAAGTTCTTAACAAGGAACCTAATCGCCATTTTTTGTTCTTTTTAAAGTTTTGAAGATACACGTTTAAATACATAATAATTTACAATTTGAAGGGTAATTAATAATGCACCTGCTATTACTATAATTGTTAAATAAGGTGTATAGCTATGCTCTCCCATCACGCCTACTAGAGGTGATACAAGCCCACCTAATAGGAATTGCACTAATCCTAACAAACTAGATGCACCACCATTACCTCCCGTACGTTCGTCCATAGCAATTGAAAATCCAAGTGTTGCTACTCCAGTAACGGGTGCCACAAGAACAATAAAACCTATAAATAACAGCCATACAGATAAATGCATCGATAGAACGAAACTTACCCATACAATACCGACTAATTGAGTGGCAGTTAATACGCGCAATAAAACTTGTCTATCAACGTAATCCACTAACTTTCCAGTCAATTGACTAGAAACGATTAAACTTATACCAATAGACGCAAACATAAGACTGAACTGTTGCGCAGACATGTCATAAATACGTTGGGCGATAAATGGGGAAGCAGATATATAACTAAATAAAATAATAAATGTCACGCCTTGTATTAACATCGGCAATACAAATCGAGGCGTAACTAATAACTGCTTGAAATTTTTAAATATACTTATTATATGGGGGCTAGAACGTTTTTCACTTGGCAATGATTCTTTAATTTTAAATAACGTGCCAAATAACATGAGTAAGCCAAAAACCGTTAATATAACAAAGACCATACGCCACGTAGAAAATGACAATATAAGCCCACCTAACGTTGGCGCGAGCACAGGTGCAACGCCATTGACTAACATAAGTAATGCTAAAAATTTTGTTAATTGCTTTCCACTATAAAAATCACTGGAAATTGCTCTCGAAATCACTGCGCCTGCACCGCCACAAAAGCCTTGCACAAAACGCAATGCAATCATCCACCAAATATTATTCACAAAGATAATACCTATACTTGCGAACGTAAATAGTGTCATAGCTACGATAAGCGGGGTTTTTCGACCAATCGCATCTGATATAGGACCGACAAATAAATTACCTATCGCCAAGCCTATCATAAATAAAGATAGAGTTAATTGTACATTTGAGGTCGTTGTATTGAAATCTGATTGTATCTGGGGTAAACCCGGTAAGAACATATCAATAGATAATGCGCCTATCGCGGTTAATGCGCCTAAAATAATTACAAACAGTAATGAGTTTTTTCTTTGTTCTTTATAATTAGACATTTTTATTCTCCTCAAAGTATAGGTTGAAATAAATTTTATTATCACTTTGTAACAATGTTTATATTG